>OGYK01000010.1_pt1 | contig 154167 bp, 243 predicted proteins | sample 1576501 | NCBI WGS metagenome assembly OGYK01 (sample SAMEA3541530, study PRJEB24748) | human gut metagenome | biome: human gut; feature: human-associated habitat; material: faeces | place: China | collected 2012
TGATAATTTGCATAAAAAAGCAAAAGAATATTCTGGTGGAAAAGAAATTTATCAACTGGATCAAAATTTTAAAATGATTAAAAAGTATAAGAACATCTCTTATATAGATTCCAAGTTTTATAATAAAGAAAAAATTACTGATTGTTGTCATTTTAGAGCAATCACACATAATGGATATTATTGGGTTTATTCAGAAAATTATAATAAAGAAATAATAAATAAGATAATATGTTTGAAAAATAAGCAAAGAAAAGATGTTTCATCTAAGAAAATTTATCAACTAGATCAATCAAAAAATATCATTGGTGTCTATAGAAATTCTCTGGATGCTTCAAAAGAAAGCGGTATTAAAAGAGGTACAATTCAGGCTTATTGTAAACGTGGTATAGCAAATCATGGATTAAATACTACAGGTTATTATTGGACATATGAAAAACCTATTGAACCTGTAATGCGTGAGTTAAAAGTTATTGATAAAGAGTAGTTGGTACTACTCTTTTTTATTATGTAAAAAGAGGTGATTAGTATGGCAAATACGGCAAGTAAGGTTGTAAAAGTAGCTGAAACAGAAGAAGGTTATTTGGAAAAGAAAACAAATAAATGGCTTTCTTTTAAGACGAAAAATGCTGGTTCAAATAACTATACAAAGTATGGTAAATGGTTTGGCATGAATGGCGTATTTTGGTGTGCCATTTTTATTAGTTGGATTTTCAACAAAGCGTTTGGCAAAAAAAAAGCAAAGGAATTATTGTGTGGTGGATTTTCCGCAAGTTGCGAAACACTTAGACAACAGTTTGATAAAAAAGGAAGATATATCAGTGGTAAAAAAACTCCCAAAAAAGGATATATTATTTTTTTTAAAGGAACTAGGCATTCGGGAGCAAACCATATTGGAATTGTTACAAAAGTTGCCAATGGTAAAATTCATACGATGGAGGGTAATACCAACGGTGGTTCGACAGTAGTAGATAATGGTGGTTCTGTGGCTCATAAAACTTACTCTATTGGCTATGATAAGATTCTTGGATATGGTACACCTAAATACGATGCTGAGAAAAAAGCAGAAACCGCAACTACCGCTACGCTATATGCTCCAAAACCTACATTGAAAAAAGGTGTTAGTGGTGCTGCTGTAAAAACATTGCAGAAATGTTTAAATAAAGCAATTAAAGCAGGGTTGACGGTTGACGGAGTATTTGGTGATGCTACATATAAAGCAGTTGTAAAATTTCAGAAAGCACATAAAATTAGTGCAGATGGTATTTACGGAACAAATACTTACAAGAAATTAAAAGCAGTAATTAAATAGTATTAGATTATGAAAGAGCGGTTTCTTCGGGAACTGCTCTTTTTATATTGGAGGAATAATGGGAAATATTTTAAAACTTACTTCTCCTCTCCCGCCTTCGGTCAATCATTACACTTCAGTTAGAACTATAATGAAAAATGGTAGACCTATGGCTATGGTATATGAAACGAAGGAAGCAAAAGATTATAAAAAGAAATTTAAGAAAATAATTGAAGAACAAGTTAAATTACAAAATTGGGATTTGGAAGTAAACAGTACACAGCATTTTAATATAGATGCTGTTTTTTATTTTGACAGAATTGACAAGGATTGTGCGAACTATGAAAAGTGTTTAGATGACACTATTACTGAAACACAATTAATCTGGAAAGATGACAATGTAGCTTTATTTAGACCACAGAGAATTTATTATGATTCAGAGAATCCTAGAATTGAACTGACTATCTATCCTGTTGACTATATTGGAGTTTTTGACAATGCTTCACAGTTTGATGAATTTAAATCTCACTGCATCGGATGTAAAAGATACAAACGAAACTGTAGTCTTCTAAAAAAAGCTATAGAAGGTCGAATTCAGAGTGAAATAAATAATGGAGAATGCAATAAATTCTCACCAATAAATGATTAAAAGGAGAAAAAGGAATTATGACAATTAAAGAATTTTGTGAAAAGTATAATAATATTGCTAATCAGAAACTTAAGGATGATTTTATTAAGAGTAATGTCAAGATTACACCTTATGTACCATTTGTTAAGAAGGATGCTCTTATTAGTAATTTACTCAAAGCAACTATGATTGACAAAGAGACAGGAAATGTAAAAGTAAACTCTTCTGCTGAGTATTTACTTAAAACAAGAATTTTCGTTGAACAGTATACAAACCTTACTGTAGAGACCGATGGATTCTTTGAAGAATATGATGAGTTAAAGAAATCAGGATTATTTGACATTTTATTTATTGGAAATGGTGCAGAAGATATTCCACCAATGATTCCATTTGCAGAAATGGCTGAATTCAATCATCTTTTGGAAGCAAAGAAAAATGATTTACTTGTCAATAAGTACGAGATTCACAGTTTTATCACAGAACAGGTAGATAGATTCAAGGCTCTTGGCGAAGCTACTCTCACACCGCTTATGGACGTTGTAAGTAAGAAACTCGATGAGATTCCAAAGGAAGATTTAGATAAGATTGTTGAGATTGCTAAGAATGGTGGATTTAAAGAAGTCTAAGTAAATTCAAATTTCTTTGGAGGATTTATATGATTGAAGGAATAATTTATGGACTTATTGGTGCATGGTTTCTCAGTCTATTTGGAGTTGATAATATCTTTGTAGAAGCGTTGCAGTCGTTTGTGAATTTCACATTAACAACAAGTCATTATTATTTCGTATTTGGATTTGTAGGGTTAATATACGGAATTATACATAATTATTAAATATTAGGCTCTATACGTGTCAAAGCGTATAGGGCTTTTCTTATGGAGAGTGGTTACTACTGCTCTCCTATTTTAGTTTTAGTGTAAAAATAGTGAAATTTTTGGAGGTGAGATGAATGGGATTAAATAAAGACACTATTAAATATTTGGGAAAACAGGCTCAGAAAAAAGCTTCTGAATTAGCACATGAAGCTCAACAGAGATTAACAGATGGTTACGTGTCATTTATTGATTTATATTATAGCGATTACACGCCACAACAATATGTAAGAACGCATAACTTATATAGATCTTATAACAAATTTTATAAAAATAGCCACGGTACTATTTTTTATGGTGGTGTAGAAGTAACACCTGAAAGAATGTTTGATAACTATGATCAAATCACACCTTCAGATCTTATGTCAGATTTTATTTACAATCCAAAAGGTACTTATCATGGTTGGTATAACATTCCTGCTAGTTTCAGTGTGTATAGAGAAATGCATAAGTATCATGAGCGATTAAAGGATGAGTATAGAAAACGTTGCACAATTTAGAAAGGATGTGAATTATGGCAAGTTCAGATATTATCAAGATTGGTTTTGATTACAGATCCAGTCTTGCACAATTTGAAAAAGATACAAATGGTGTATTTGACGGAATTAGTTCTAAGGCTGGTAAACAGAAAATTACAATTCAGTTAGATGCAAAAGATGATAAGGTAATTGATAAAATTAAGGAATTACAGAAACTTAAATTAGATAAATTCACATTCGAGTTTGGTAATTCTGGATTAAAAGAACAGTTACAAACATTTGACAAATTAGAGAATAAGATAAATGAGATTATTAATTTATCAAAAGGAATTGGAAACTCTTCTGCTCCTATTGTTGATGTTAATAAATCGTCAAAGGAAATTGATAAACTAGAGAATAAAATCTCAGAATTAAATAAGAAATATGACGAATTACAAAAGAAATCTGCTACTGGCGGTATTTCTGGTAAAGAAGTTAATCTTGTTGACAATGATGAATTTAAGAAATTATCACAAGAAGTATCTGAATTAAAAGATCAGTTTGATGATTTAAAAACTCATATGAGTTTACTTGACGATTATACTGTTCCTACTGATAGATTCTTTGAACTTCAAACGCAAGTTGAGGCTACATCTGTCAAGGTTTCTAATTTAGTTGATGAAATGACCAGATTATCCAATGTTCAGAAAAATATTGGGGTTGAAACGAATATTTCATCTGCTTCTACAGAATCTGTTACCAATTCCATCAAAGAAGAGAATAATGTATTAGAACAGAACACTCAGAAAGTTAAGGAAAATACACAGGCAAAAGAACAGAATGCAAATGTAAATCTTAATAAGTATGATAAACGGTTAGATTCATATAACGGCAAAATTGACAAATATAAAACAACTATTGACAGATTTAATGATGGTGGTTGGACAAGTAGTACATATTTAGAAAATGTACAGACTGTCAAGAATGCTGTTAAAGAGTATGAAACTTTGCTTAATGAATTAAAGGGTAAAGATGCTAGTTTGGTGACAAGTGATGATATCAACCGATTAGATAACTATGAAAAGAAAATCAAAGATACTATCGCTACTGTTACCAATATGTCGGCTTCTGAGAAGGGATATAACTTTGTTTCAGGTCAGAAAGAATTAGACAAGATTCATAAGCTTCTCAATGAAAATAGCAAGATGTCTTCTGAGGCAAAAGCTAAGATTAAAGCTTACTATGCTGAAATTGAAAGTGGTAATCCTAGCATGAGTCTTGACAAGATTCATGGTGAAATCTTAAAGATTTATAATGCCGAAGTCGAAGCTGGTCGTGCTGGCAGAACATTGTTTGACACTTTAAAGAATAGTGGATTCCATCAGATTGCTGCTCAGATGGCAGGAATGGTTGGGGTATATGATGTTATTAATGTAATCAAGCAAGCTGCGTCTACTGTGACTGAGTTGAATACACAGATTACAGAACTTGCGAAAGTATCTGAACAGTCATCAAAACAGATTTATGCCGACTTTGACAGTTATGCAGATATTGCAAAAGAAGTCAGAGGTACAATTTCTGATACTATTGCTGCCACTGCGGATTGGTCTAAAAATGGATATAGTATTCCAGACGCTAAACAATTAGCAGAAATCTCACAGCTTTATAAAAATGTTGGTGATGGAATTGACATTGATACAGCTAACGAGTCACTTATCTCAACTTTAAAAGGTTTTCAGCTTGAAGCAGATCAAGCAGAACACATAGTCGATGTATTCAACGAAGTTTCGAACAATGAGGCGATCTCGTCAGGAGGCATAGGCGAAGCATTGCAAAGAAGTGCCGCTTCATTTAACGCTGCTTCCACCTCACTTGAAAAGTCAGTTTCGCTCGTAACGGCAACGAACTCAGTTTTGCAGAACCCAGAAAAGGTTGGAAATATGTGGCGTACAGTTTCAGCCAGATTGCGTGGATCAGAAACAGAGCTTAAAGAGATGGGCGAAGACACAGATGGTCTTGTAACTTCTACATCAAAACTACAAGCACTTGTAAAAGGAATTACAGGTTTTGATATTATGAAGGACAAAGATACTTATAAGGATATATATGATATTGTCCTTGGTATTGGAGAAAAATGGAAGGATCTTAGTGACATTGATCGTGCTTCGCTTTTAGAGGCTTTGGCAGGTAAGCAGCAAAGTAATGCCCTAGCTGCCGCCCTTAGTAATATTGATATCCTTAAGAAGAGCTACGAAGAAGCAACACATGCAGAAGGTTCAGCTCGTGAGGAAAATGAAGAATATAGTAAATCAATTCGGGCTTCAATTGACTTAGCTCAGGCAAAGTTGGAACAGCTTGCGAATGACACTTTAAATTCGAATTTCCTTAAAGGTGCAATTGACGCAGGTGGAAAATTAATTGAAGTTTTAGATGGTATTGTAAAAAGTGGTAATGCAATACCTACTTTATTAGCTGCTATTGGAGCAGGTCTTAGTTTTAAAAACATCGGTAAATGTTACGTGAGTGCGTAATTTTTCAAATTATTGTTATTGTTTTGAATATGCCCACCTAACTCAAGACAACAATCAAGAGTTGGGAAGATTAGGTCTAGTCAACCTATAGATGTTTCAAAATAAATCGTAATTGTGAGTTGCTATCTCACAGTGCTGGGAAGAAATAAAATATACCGTATATATAAAATAACACACTACAACGTGGCTAGAAATGGCGAACGTGAATGTATTCCGAAAGGATGTTGGTAACAACAAGAAAAGTCAAATCCAGAAATGGAGGTTATTTGGGTATATGGGGAAACCCTAAGTATCATGTCCTTAATGGACTAAATCGGCAATCAGCAACGGATTCTATTGTAATAGAGAATATTATAGTGGAGGTGTTCAGAGAGTCTAAACGATTTTGAGTTATTACAAAATAGCTTGTAAAAGGGACTCCATACGTAGTTATCGCACTACTCTCGTGACTGAGATATAAAAGCGTAAAAGAGTGTTGCTACTCTAACCCTATTAAATAGCACATTGTTAATAGGACAACAGCAGGGTTCGTGTGTACCGTAAGTTTGAAGAAACACACAAAACCAAGAAATCTTGATTTCAATCGAGTAAAATAGAGAATAATAAAATAGCACTACAACTGCTGTATTGTAGTGCTAAATTGTCTTTGAGATTACCAAAAATCAAAGACTCCCTATATTGTAACATTGGGGGTAGTACATAAAATTGGTCGGTATGTACAAATTTATTGTATCAAACATCAATGATTATTTCAATAGTAAAAAGAGAATAAATAAAGTAAAATAGAGGACAGTCGTGATGACCTGCCCTCAATTAAGGAATAAAAGGAAATAAATGACAAATACAGAAATAGAATTATTTACGAAAGATTTTTCTAGTCTTGGTGAACATTTGTGATAAAGACTTGGTTTGTGAGTCCGTATAGTCTTTGCACTTATTAACAGTATAACACTTTCCAATTGTATCAACTATGACACAAAGAAAATGACAGCCGTATACTAAAAGTCCACCACTTACAAGTATTTTAAATACTTCCAATTCTACCCTCCCTTCTTTGTAGTATTTCTTAAAGTTGGGAAATGTATTGCTCAGAACGAGCTGAATTTATTTCCGATGTGAATCGTGCCAAACTACAAATATGGCACTTCGTATGGTAAATACCGAGCATTCTGTCGTGCTATTGACCTGAGATACGATAACTCAAATACAGTTTGCTTGGTATTATATTACCATATATTTCCAACCACATAAATCCAGAACGTAAGTTTGTCGAATAATGCAGAAAGAAAAATATTCAAATTTTGAATAATTCTATTTACAAAATTTTACAATTATGCTATTGTGAAAATATAAAAATTTTTGTATTTTTAAGGAGGTAGCATGATGAAAAATTCTAGCAAAGAACGCACTTTACAATGGATAAATAACCAAAACAAGAAGGGGAATATATCGTTTAAACATCGTCTACAGCGTCCGACTGGACAGTGGAATACTCGCATGAAGAGTCTGTTGATTCATAGCTTATTAAGTGGCATTCCAGTTAACCCAATCTATGTTGTAGAGGAAGAAAACATAATCTATCCGTTAGATGGTTCTCAGAGAACATCTACCTGTATTGATTATATCAATGATGTATTCTCATTGAGTAAAGATACTCCAAATGTATTCATATCTGTAAAAGAAAATGGAGAACAAATTATTAAGGAATATGAAATTGCAGGAAAGAAGTTCAAGAAACTTGATGACGAAGTAAAAGAAACACTTCTTGCTTGCACTTTAGAATTTTGCACATTATCTGATTATACTGATGAAGAAGTTAAAATCATGTTTGCTCGCCAGAATTCAGGAAAACCTCTGAATGGTAAATTGCTTCGTGTAGTACATGAGTCGGATGAGTTCAGCGAAAAGGTCTACTCTCTCGCTAATCATCCATTTATGGATAAAATCATGTCAAAGACACAGCGTAAGAATGGAACAGACAGAGATACAATTATCCAGGCTATGATGCTTATCTCTTCTAATCAGGAACAGGAATTCACATCTTTTAGAACCAAAGATATTGATACTTATGTGGCTGATTATGCGGATCAGTATCTTGGTAGAGCTGACACATTAAAAGAAGCCATGGATAGATTTAACGAATCATTTGATGATAAAGTAAAAATTCCATCCACAAGTATTCCACAAATTTTATATACTGGTTATAGAATCGTTAAAGACAAGAAATCATTCTCTCGTCTTGCAGAGAAGATATCTGAATTTATTGCAACATATGATTCTAATGAAGAATATAAACAATATGTTCAGAGTGGTACAGGAAGTCGTGAGAATGTTAAGGGACGCTTCGATTATTGGCGTGGAATTGTAAAGACATTACAGTAATCATCGTGGAGAGTAGTCGCAAGGCTACTCTCTCGCTATATGAATCGTATGTTTAGGTGGGTTCATCTTATTCATTATCATACATGAGTAACTGAACTTTAAAACTACTATTGTTATTCATGATGACATAAATTATAATTCTACCCTATTTCATGAAATTCATATGTATACGGTAAATCAATTTCTCCATATTCATTAATGTGTTCAATTTGCTCATCAAGAATTTCTGATTTACTGAAATCATAATATAAATATGCTTTAGCCATTGCCGTAATTTCTATATCAAAGCACTGACATTCGAGCAATACATGAAATACGTCATCTTCGGAAATTTCTATATTATATTTACGTCTTAAATAGTTTTTTGTTGATATTACTTTATGTCTGTAATTAACACATATAATAACAAATATCTTATCTACGAGAGAAAGTTCTTCAATATTTATATTGTTTAACTTGTCTTTCAGATATAGATAGTCTTTTGCCATTATTTCATCTAAAAAACTATGTGTAACTGAATAAGCTATTCTTTGATATGAGATACGCTTCATAGTTCTCTCCTATTCTTGTGATTTAGTATATTCTTTTGCAAATAAACCATCATCAACTACATAAAGTAAGATAGTCCAATTACCATCAGAATCAGCTTGGTAAATATAGTCACCTTAAAATAAAATACATAGTATTTAATAAACCAACATCTGTGTAGCTCTCGTCTCAGGCTACCAATCTCTTATTCTATCTACACGGATAAGAGCGATAGTGTTCGCACACGTACTCGATTCTGCCGAATCTCATACGCTTATACGCACGAACATGAACCAACCTTAAAAAATCGTAGTTATGCACTCAAATCACCTCCTCAAAGACGAGAAGATGTTGGTTTATTAAATACTATGTATAAAATTTTTATTTCTTTTTTACTAAGTTTTCAGCTTTTTCTGTGGCAAAATCAATTTCGATAATATGAATAAGAACATCTATAAAAGACTTTAAATCTTCTATGTCATATTCTGGATTTTTGCGGAAATAATGTGTTTCATCATTCCCAATCCATATTGATGCTTTTGAAATAGTTTTCATTCTATCATCAAGTTTATTGATACAATTCCCAAGATCCATTTTGATAATAGTATCTTTATCTTGATGTTTTATTTTTATAAGATAGTCTTTTATCAAATATTCTAAAGATTTTCTGTAACCAATTCCTGCAAGACCGTAAATTTGTATATTAGTTTCGGCAACTGAAGCCTGGTTATATAATGAAACAAATGTTGGAGATAGTTCGTTTATGTTATCAGAAAAGGAAATCTCTTTTGCAATTTTAGGAAAGACGCTATCTAATTGTAAATCTAATATTCCTCCGTTACTGATATATCTCGCTGTATATATCGAGTGGCAACTTGTACAATATAATGCAACATATGCATAAATTATATGTGGTAAATCAGAATGAGGAATTACAAACCCTTCTAAAAATGTTGGACTTGTCGCAATTCCACAACAAGGACACTTTCCGACTTCTTCCACTTTAATATCTATTAAATCAGATGGTTCGTTTTTAGTTGCTTTTTCTTTGTAATGAACTTTGTATATCTGTTTCATTGGTATCACATCCATTCATTAGTATATGGAATATTTTACCACTGATTATTATACAGGTATAGTCGGAACGTATGTTTACCACGTATATCCACAATTACCACACTTGAAAGTCTTATTAATTTTCTTACTAAAGATACCGAAAGCAGCAATTGATACTCCACGTTCTACTCCACCCATCTTACGGATATTTGTTGAGCCACAGGTCGGACATTTTGGTGCTCTACTCTTCTCTTCTAGTATGGCTTTGCCAACAGCAATACTTGCTTTCATTTCATCATTCTTCCGTTGAATAATTTCATCACGATGTTCAAATAAAGTTTTATCTAAGTTAGGAGATTTCTTTACGATCTCTTCTATGAAAGCTTCTTTGCCATCTCCATCACGCCAACGGAAATTGTCAATATATTCTCTTGGGATTGGTTTTAGTGGTGATTTGCCGCAACAGAAACATCCATCTTCTAATTCATCTTTAAAAGCTTCGCATATATTACCACATTTATCACAATAACATAACATATTATATCACCTCACAGTTTTTCTAAATTATAACACAAAATGATGTTTTCAAACAACATCAAAAGAATAATAATAGTACGATATTCACAACAAAAAACAATGAACTCGCTATATTTGGACAAACATTAGATGATATACGAGAAAAGTTAATTAATTTTAATGATGTAATAATGCAGGGTGGGACTTTTGGAAGTTCTAAAATGCAGTTAATTCCAGAAAGTAAGATGTTTAAAGAGTTATCATCAGAAACCGCATCAGAAATAGTCGAAACTCTTAATAGTATAAAGAATGGTACAAACTCTGCATACGATTCAATGGATCAATATCTTACTTATTTGTCGAGTAATGGAAAACCCTATATTAAGGATTACGTCAAAGCTAATCAAAACCAAGTCTACATTACAGAAGATGTAATTCAAGCATCAAAAGATGCTCGTGCAGCTCAGATTGCACAAAACGAAGCAGTTAAAGAAGGAACACTTTCTTTCAAAGCAGGTCAAGTAGCTCTCAAAGGTCTTGCTCTTGCAGGAAATATGGTTGTCGGAATTTTAGCAGGATTCGTAATATCTAAAGCTATTGAAGGATTAGATAATCTGGTTCATGCAGCCGACAATGCAAAGGAATCAGCCGAAGGTTTTGCGAGTTCGTTCAGTTCAATGAACGATGAATTCAGTTCTAATGATAGCAAACTATCTGACTTACAAAAACAGTATGACGAATTATCCAAGGGTGTAAATTCATTAGGAGAAAATGTTAGCCTTACAACTGATCAATATGATGAATACAAACAGGTTGTATCTGAAATTTCAGACATGATGCCAAGTCTCCTTGCTCGGTATGATGATGAGGGTAACAAAATCGGTTTTGTTCAAGGTAAACTCAGTAATTTAAACGCTGAATATGATAAATACAAAAAGAACAAAGCAATGGATCTTGTTAATGGTGAAAACGATAATGGTGATTCCATCAAAGATGTATTTGATAATTACCAATATCAGACTGCACATACAGATACAAATGGCAATGTTGTCGGCAAACGAAAGATGTTTGGTGATAGCAGTTATGAAAAGATTTTAGCACTTCAGTCAGAAATTGATAGTGGTTATGATGGAATTTTTGGTCAAAACAAACTTACTAATGAAGATATCGAGAAAAAGACAGCATTAATTCAAAAGTATCAATCAGAAATTGATGCAAGTGTGTCAGCTATTCAATATGCGTTGTCTGCTATTGCTCAGTCTGGTGACGAATATTATAAATTATCTGATCAAGAACAGCAATTCCTCGATACATATATAAATAGTCTGTCACAAGATTTTATAGATGAGAATAATCTCACCAACGAAACAAATGCTAGAACATTCATAAATAATCTTATTAATGATATCGAGTCTGGTAAGCCAGAAATAATGAAAGCTTATAATGATTTGTTCTCATTTAATATTGATGATACAGATCTTAGCCCAGAGGAAGTTCAAAAAAAGGTCAATAAATTAATTCAACAGCTTGCAAAAGCTTTAGGTGAAGATAATTGGCAAGATTTAAAGATAAGATTAGGATTTGAGTTTGTAGATGATAATGTAAAAGATTATGAAGATACAATCAATCGTTTTAATGATCCTGATAAAATCAAAGCTTTTTTCAACGAAGAAGGTATTAATACAGCATCAGAAGTAAAGGAATTTTACGATGTATATTCCGCAACAGACAAAGCTAAACAAGGGATTTATGACGCTGATGTTGCTATGCAAGAATGGAAAAACCACATAACAGAAAATACAGCATCAGCTACAGCCTCTCTCACTTCTTTCGAAGAAGCATGGATGAACCTGAAAGGTGCAGATGATTCAGACCTCAAAGGTGCAGCCGATGACCTTCTCGATTTAGCGAATGCAGGACAACTAACCGAAAATTCTATCGAAGAACTTGCTGGTGGTCAGAAACTTATGTCTGACACAGGTTTATCAGCTGAAGAACTTGCACAGAAAATAAATGGTCTTGTAAACGCTTCTACGCAACTTTCTTCTATGTCTGCACAGATTTCTAAGATGTCTGATATGCTTGCTGACAAGAAGAATGGTACAGTTGCATCCGCTTCTGATTTAGCAGGATTTGATGTTTCAGTCCGTGGTCTTGAATCTTGGGATAAGTTTGAAGAGGTAATGGGTAGTTCTGAATCTAGCATGGATCAGTGCCAGAAAGCTGCCAATGCTCTTGCTACTGAATGGGTAAACGATGGCAATTTCTTGGCAAACCTTACTGATGAAAACAAACAGTATTATATCACTCAGCTTGAAGATATGGGTGTTAAAAATGCCGAGCAAATTGTAACAGAGGCTTTGACAAAAAAGGAAGAAGAACTTAGATTTGAAAAACTTCTTTCTGCCGATGCATCCACAGATTTGCAAAATGCCACAGTTGCTGATATTCTTAAACTTCAAAATCTTGGTGATATTACAGAACAGGAAAAGGCAAAACTTGCAGCTTTCACATTAGAAAAACAGTATTGTAACAAAAACACTATTGTAACTGATGCAGATTGTCAAAATATTTACACTCTTGCTAAAATGGCTGGCGCAGGTACAGAAGCTTTAAATAAACTTGCAGCATTAAAACAAAGACTATCAGACAATCCAATTATGTCTAATGAAATGCGCAACAATATTAACAGTGCAATTCAAGGCATTGTAAATGGTGTAACAACTTCTGCTGGTGCAAAGTTAGATATACCACAAGTGAAAGTAAATTCTTCTGGTTCATCAAGTTATAAATCTCCGTCATCAAAAAAATCAAAATCAAAAACAAAGTCTGACGCTGCCGAGGTGTTTGATTTTATTGAGATTAAACTTAATAATCTTGCAGACAAGGCATCTAAGGCTAAAGACAAGATTGATGATCTTCTAACATTCGGTCAGAAGAAAAATCAAACTAAAAAAGCTATCGAAGCTACTACCAAAGCTATTACTGCACAGGAAAAAGCATACAAAAAATACATGGCATATGCCAATAAAGCTGCGAAAACACAGAACAGTAAAAAGACAACTTCTTCATCCTCATCTTCTTCAGGTGGAAATGCTTTGTATGATGAGGCTACAAATTATCTTGGATTGAAATATGTTTGGGGTGGCGCAAGTCTTACGAAAGGTGCTGACTGTTCTGGATTTACACAGCAGATTTACAAAAAGTTTGGTGTAAGTTTACCACACAAAGCATCATATCAAGCTAAGATGGGAACAAAGATCACTTCAAAAAGTGATTTGCAGGCTGGTGACTTAGTATTCTTTGGAAGCAAGAACAACATCACACATGTAGGTATTTATGGTGGAGACGGTAAGTTTATTGAGTCCCCTCATACTGGTGCATCTGTAAGAGTTTCCAAGCTTTCATCTCGTAAGGATTTTGTATCTGGTTCACGTTTTAGTGGAATAAGTGGTTCTACAAAGACAAGCGGAAAAAATGTAAAAAAGGTCAAAGGTGTATCATCCAAGACACTTGAACATTATAAGAGACTTATCCGTGAAGGAACACTTGGTTCAGATGGTATTGCTTCTATTAAGAATGAAAACCTGAAAAATGCATTAAAGGATTATCAGACCTATTATGAGAAAGCAAAAGCTTGCAAGGAACAGGTTGCCAGTCTTACGGATCAGTTAAAGGATTTATATGAGACTTTAGCGAACAACCCGATTGACAATGCTTCTGATAAGATTGAAAAACTTGGAACTAAGATGGATATTCTGAATGCCAAGGTAGGTAATCTTACATTTAATCCAACAAAGAAAATCGGTACGTCTGATATTGACAGTCTGTATAAACAGATTATTAAAAACTATAATAGCCAGTTATCAGCTTCAAAAACTGCTTATACTGGTGCAACAAAGAGTTACAACTCAAATAAGAGTTCTCTTACAAAGTCTCTTAAAAAAACAAAAGCTAAAAACATTGGTCTTACTCAAAAGGAATTTAATTCTATTAAGAGTAATTTAAAATCCAATAAGTCAATTTCGTATAATCTTATTAACAAAATTGAAAATGACACTCTTAGGGAAAAGTGCATAGCACATAATGAATATCTTCTTGCAAAGAATACCGCAACTGATAATTATAATCAGGCTAAAGAGGATCATACCTCTAATGTGCGTCAGGCTAGGAAAGATCGCTTTGATAAGGTACAGGAACGATACGATAATAAAGCTGGGCTGATTGAGCAGAAAAAGAACGCTGTCTCTAATTCTCTTAGTATAGCTGAAGCAAAAGGTCAGTTGATTGGTGAGGCTTACTATACACGTCAGGCAAATGCCGTCAAATCTGACATGAAGCTTAAACAAGAAGAAGCTGGAAAACTTGCAAAGAAATTATCTACGATTAAGTTTGGTAGCGATGAATGGTATGAAGCTCAAGAAGTCTTAAATGGTGTCTATGAATCTATTCAACAGGATGAGCAGGAACTTGCAGAGTTTCAAAAGTCTATCAATGAATTGAAATTTGATCGTTTTGATGAGTTACTTAATAAGCTTGGAGACATCACAGACGAGACAGATTTCTTAATTGACATGCTCGATTCTGACAATCTGTTTGACAGTGATACAGGAATGATTACTGATGATGGTATTACTGCTATTGGACTTACTGCGCAGAATTATGATACATATCTTGCTGAGGCTCAGAAGTACAAAGATGCTATTGCTGATTTGAATGAGATGTATAAGAATGGCGAGATTAGTCTTACTGACTACAATTCGCAGTTAAGAACTTATCAGCAAGGTCAGCGTGATTCTATTAAGTCTGCAAATGAAGCAAAGAAGTCATTAGTTGCCTATGTAAAGCAAGGACTCGATGCGCAGAACGATGCTCTTTCTGATGCTATTGATAAGAAGAAAAAATTATTAGAAACTGAGAAGGATTTGCATGATTTTCAGTCAAAGATCGCTGATCAAAATAAGAATATCGCTAAAATTGAAAAACAAATTGCGGCACTGGAATCTGATGACTCTGAAGAGAATCGTAAAAAGTTGCAACAGCTCAAATCTAACCTTCAGGATGCACAGAAAGATAGAGAGGATACATTGTATGATCGCTCTATTTCCGACCAAGAGGATTCCCTCGATAAAATGCTTGAAAATAGCAAAAAGCAAGCAGAGGATTATTTAAAGGATACCAATAAAGTATTCTCCGATGCTCTCACATATGTAAATGCAAATTCTTCACAGGTTGCATCTAATATTGAGAAAATTGCAAAGGATACTGGATATGATATATCTTCGTACATTGTGAATGCTTGGAAAGACGGTGGATCTGCTGTTGGTGATTATGCAAGTACATTATCTTCTAACATTCCAAACATTACTGCACAGCTTAGTTTGATTGCATCTTCATGGCAATCTATTTGTGATGCTGCTGACAGAGCCGCTGAAGCAAGTGCTAAGTACGCAGAGACAAAAGTTACAGACACACAAGGTATTGGATCACCAAATGATTCTGGAACTAGCGGAAACGGCTCTGGTTCTTCTGGAAGTAATGATGCTGACAAGCAACAGGAATTGTATGAACTCAGAAAGAAAGCAAGTGATATTACGGAATGGATATCTAAGCATTCAGTATCGGCAACACACAAGAAATCGTATTACGGTGCTCTTAATCAGTATCTTTATGATAAACAGCATGGACAAGTTCTAAGTAAGGCTAATGAAGTTGCTCTTGCGAAGAAACTTGGTGTATCTGTAAAAAGTGATTTGTCTGGTAAAAACGATAGAGAGAAAATTACTTCAGCTCTCAAGAAACTTATAAAAGACGCTTCGTTCTCAACTGGCGGTGTGATTAAGGATCTTGTTAAACTTTCTGGTGAAGATGGTATTAGTTTCTTACAACGTGGCAAAGCTGTGCTTTCTAAGGAACAGACACAAGCATTGTTGAATTTTAAGCCTGTTATTCCACAGATTAACTCTATTATTGGCAATCTGAAGAACATTCCCGAGAAAGTTTCATCACAATCTCCTACTTATCAAATCGACAACAGAACTATTGTTGAAGGTGTCGCTACAGACCAGATTGTTAAACAAATGGAAGGTGTTGCTCAGAAACAGGCTGAAAATGTTGTAAGAAAGATCAACCAAGCAACTTATGCCAAAGGTGTAAGAAAATAATTTATGGAGAGGATGTAATAGTCCTCTCCTATTTGATTGGAGGAAAACATATGTCAGAAGTGACTAATGAAAGAAAAGTAAGTATTCTCGAAAAACTGCTTCTTGAACGTGATGAACAGATTCGAAAGTTACAGGAAGAGAACACTGAATTAGAGAAAGAAATTGAAAGTTTTGGAAATGATATTCAGGAATTACAAGATATTATTTCTGAGACACAAAAGTTAAATAGAGAGTTTTCTGGCACTAACATAGAAATGAAAAAACTCAAAAAGAAATATGAAAAAGAAATGAAGAAAGTGATGTAAAAAGAAAGGAGGCTACCATGACAATTCAAACTCGTGGTTTTACTTTTGATAATAAAACTTCTGATGAGTATGGACTGATGGTATGTGAATTTGACGGGAATACTCCATCTGATACAACAGGTGGCAATATTGAATTTACACTAACCTCCTCTCCTATTCAAAATAGATGGTGTAAAAATGGAAATGCAAATTATTCAGAAGCGATTAAGTTTGAATTCCAAGTCATGAAACAGAATTTTGAGCCAATTGATTCATATGAGTATTCTGCAATTGCTCGATGGTTACAGAGGAAAGATGATTATAAGGAATTCACAGTTACACGATTAGATTATGATACAGTTCATTTTAACGCACAATTAAATGTATCCCCTATTTCTATAGCTGGTGATATTATGGGAATTGCAATCACAGGGATAACCGATGCTCCATTTGGATTTGGACAGTTAATAATATTAAAAGCAACAACAAAAAATGGTGTTGGTATGTTAAAGTTTGCAGACATGAGTGATGAAATTGGTTATATTTATCCAGATATAGAAATTGATATTTCCAGTGCTTGCAATCTTAAAATTACCAATGAAACATCGGGTGAAATTTTCAAGCTGGATAATTGCATCAATAATGAAGTTATAAAAATTGATGGAACAATCTTAGAAATCACTTCTACAGCTATATCCCATAAAATCTACAATGATACCAACTACAAGTTCCCACGTATTGTAAACGACTTAAATAAAAGAACAAATGTATTTAAGATTGAGGGCAACTGCTCTCTTACTATGAAATATAGACCAATTAGGAAGGTGGTGATCTGATGGCAGTTCAATCATTCAATTTACCTGTTGACTTCTTGAATAATCTTGAAAAACCAATTATCTACATTGCTAAAAAGGATAAAACTTTTCTTGGTGCAGTAAGTATCTACGATGATTTATCTCTCACCTTTAATTTAAATGCATATCAGACTGCCTCCTTTAAAATTTACAGAGATGTTAATGGTAAGAAATATGAACATTATGACGATTTTCAAGAAGACCGTCTGATAATGATTCAAGGTATTAGTTGGTACAAAATTCATGTGGAGACTAATATCGAAGATACAGGAATCTCAAAAAGTATTACGGCAAACTCATTGGAATGTACTTTATGCAATAAGAGACTCATTGATTTTGAATGTAATACGGGCGAGATATTGTATGACGATTATGTTAGAACAATCTTTTATGATCCAGGCAACCCAAAAGGAAGTCTGTTGAATCGAGTATTAAATGTTGCTCCAAGTTGGTCAGTTGGTCATGTAGATGCTACTCTTGCTAACAAACAGAGAAGTTTTGACGAGGACGATGTGGATGTATATTCATTTTTAACAAGTGATGTATCAGAGGCATTTAATTGTTTGTTTATCTTCGATACATTCAATATGACTGTAAATGCATATGACTTAGACAATTATGGTGATGATACAAATATCTATGTTTCTATGGATAATCTTGCACAATCTATGACAGAAACCATTGATGAAAATAGTATTATCACATGCTATCGTGTAAATGGTGGTGATGGAATTTATATCAATGAAGTCAATCCAAATAGTACAAATAAAATTTACAATTTTGAGTATTATCTACCAGAAATGGAAGAATCTATTCAGAATAAGGTAAAAGCATATAATGAGAAATATCAGTCTTTGAAACCACAATATGAAGAAATTATGAAACGTCTTGGTGTTCAGATTGGCGTAATTCAGGATCTCGAAACACGATTACCTGATAGTTTGGATTCTAAGGATTGGACTAAATATGGATTAGAGTTTTTGGATTCTAAGGTTAAATCATTCAAGAATATAGATGAAGTTTATTGTGCCCAAGGCATGAACAAACCAGACTCTTTTAACTATAATCTATATCAACAGAACCTTGAAAATTTGAATAGTGTTACTGCCGAATACAACAAAAGAAAAACTGAGGTTGATTCTGCTACAGGAGTTTATAATTCTATTATCGCAGAAAGAAATGCTGTTCAATCTCTGTTAGATATGGATAAATGGTTTACTAAGGATGAATGGAAAACACTTGATTCTTATGTTGTAGAGGAAACATATAGTAATGATAACTATATCACAACAGATAATACAACAGACACAGAAAGATTTGATATTGAGCGACAGTTATTTGATGTTGCATGGAAAGATTTATCTAAGAAATGTAGACCACAATATCAATACTCTTCTACTCTTTCTAATGTTCTTACTATTCCGCAATTCAAAGGATTTCTGAAATATTTTCAACTTGGCAATTTTATTAGAATGGCAACGGATTATGATACGGTTGTGAAGTTAAGGCTGATTAGCTTCACTGTCGATTATAATGACACAAGTAAGATTGATGTAACTTTCTCTGATGCTATTCGTGTACATGATATTTATGAAGATGCATCTAGTATTCAAGCGCAAGCTAATTCGGCTGCTATGAGCTTTCAGTTTAATAAAGACCAATATGATAAGTCCGTAAATCAAAGTAATTTTGTCGAAGAAATGCGGAAATATGGATTGGATGTTGCAAATATTTCTGTAAAAAATCAACATCAATCATGGGACGAAACTGGAATGTGGTTTAGGCAATGGAATGGACAGAAGAATGACTTCGATCCTGAACAGATTAAGATTATTAACAACCAAATTGTATTTTCAGATGATGGTTTCCAGAGTGCAAAAATGGCTATCGGTAAGATTCCCATTGATAAAAATGGAAATTATGCATATGGAATCAATGCGGAAGTTTTAATGTCAAAATTAGTGATGTCAGAAAATCTTTGGATTGAGAATGATTCAGGTACTTATAAATTTAATGATGCTGGTTTTATTGCTAAAAGTGGTAATAACTCTGTACGAATTCAACCGAATCAAAGTGAAGAACTATTTTCTATTTATAAAGGAAATGATAAACAGTTTTATGTTGACTCAGATGGTAATGTTCACTTCAAAGGCGATTTGACTGGTTCTTCTGGCATTTTCAGCGGTCAGTTAAAAGGTGGTTCTATTGACATTGGCAATGGTACATTTACAGTAGATAATAATGGAAATATGAATGCCAGTAGTGGAACATTCAGTGGATTAGTTAGTGGTGGTTCAATCAACATAAATAATAATTTTATTGTAGATAAATACGGTAACATGATTGCTAGCAGTGGTACATTTAGAGGTGATTTAGATGGAGTTGGTGGAACATTTACTGGTGAATTAAAAGGAAATACAATAACTGGCGCAAATATCTCTGGTGGAACTATTAATGTTGGTAATGGTAATTTAGTAGTTAATAGTGATGGATCTGCAAAATTGGGAACTATTAATGTAGCCAAAGACGGTTTAGTTTCAGTCGATGATTTGTATATATCGGACACTTTAAAATATATGGGCGAAGGTGCGGTAGAAGAAGCAAAAGACATTCTTTCCAGAGATGGGAGAGGCGAAATAACACTTGATATTCCATTTATAACTAATTCAAATGATAATGGAAATGTTCATTTTGATAGAACACCATTTATAGAAAATCCAGTAAATGACGATCCAAGTTATCTTGCTAGAGAATTATGGTGTAAAAAAAAATTTGCACTTAAAACAGATTTATCTGGTTACACAACAAATTCTCATCTTGAGGACAGATTAGATGATATAAAATCATGGGTAAGGAATAATTTTGCAACAAAATCATGGTGTAACAGTACATTTAAAAAGAAGTAAAGAAAGGGCTTAGTATGGAACAAGAACAAAATAACACACAAGAACAGGAAGTTGTTTCTTATTCAAAAGATAAGATTCAGCTTCTTTTTAATATACTGAACTCTATGAGTTTTACAGGGATTCAGCAAGCACAGGGAATTGCACAGATTAGTGTAATTCTGAACAATCCAATTGTAAAGGACAAAACAAAAAATGTAACAAAGGAGTCACAAGAATAATGAGGTAATCAAATGTCATGCGAAGTATTTAATAATTCAGACTTTGGTATGATTGAAGGATCACAACAGACAATTACGCTAGATTTATATACAATTCTTGGAGAAGAATTTAAAAATGTAGCAATAGAATCTGTTGAATGGCGAATGAGTAGCTACGGAGAAACAGAATGTTTGGCATCTAAAACTTCAACAGATAGTCCAGATGAAGTCAAATATGAGGAAAATGTAATTACTATTACTCTTCTCCCATCAGACACTATGAACTTATTTGGGAAATTCACACATCAAATCATAATTCGAGATATTCACAATTCTATCTTTGTTGCTGATCTCGGCAAAATTTCAATCAAACCTTTAATCAAATAATTAAAAATAAGGAGGAAAGCTATTATGGCAATGACCACATATTTAAAAAATAAAACACTTGATAATCAGTTCAGAGGAGAAAGTTATACTCCACCAAGCATTATTTACGTTGCGTTGAGTAAATCAGCTCCTGCAAGCAATGGATCAAATTGTACTGAACCAGATGCAGCAAGTTATAAACGATTAGCCATTTCTTCTAATTCCGTAAATTGGAGTGCAGCTAATGGTGGAAGTATTTCAAATTCTAGTACACTTCGTTTTGCTGAGGCAGAAGAATCATGGACAACACAAGCCGCACCAATTACTCACTGGGCTATGTTCGATCAAGAAACTGGTGGCAATATGCTTTTTTATGGACAGCTTACTAAAACACAGGAAGTTCCAAGAGGTGCAATTTTAGAGTTTCCTGAGAATGGATTGACCACCACTATTCTTGATAATTAAAAAATGTGAGGTAATAATATGAGAAGTAATTACCATAGCATCAAAGCTATTATAGATAATTCACATAGTTATTCTGAGATGATACATGGAATTACTGCTTATACTCAAGGATTGTTTAGGGCGAATGTCATTAAAATTAAAAATACGGTTGTAACAAGACTGAGACTTGGATTAAAAACAAAACCAAATGTCATTAAAATTACAACCAAAACCGTTGACAGTTCTCTTAAAATTTATCCTAAGATAACAGAAAACAATATCATTGTAAAGAATAACTTCTTAAACAAACTGATGGTAAAATTACATCCATCAGAATCAAATCTAAAAATAGTAAACACTTTCTGGGTCTATATTGCCAAAATTTCCGAGATAATTAATGAAGTAAAAATTAAAAACGATGTAAAACATAATGTTGCTATTCCTGAGAAGGTGAAAGATAATTCTATCATTTTCGATGGAGTGGCTAACACTTCTGTTAGCAGTGTACTCCGTATCGCAAATAATGATATTTCAATTGAGAATCCACCTGTAAATTCAGCAGCTTGGTATTTTTTAAAGTTAGGAAATTTATCTGGTACTTTAGGCGAAATCCCAAATGAATCAATAGAAACTTTGGGAAGAAAGAAAGCAATTTAATGAAAGGAGAATTAAATGTCTGAAATATTACAGAATACTGGTGTAACATTGTGGTCTATTAGAGATGACTATGATGAGTTACAGACAAGCGTGTTTGAAGCCTTAACTGGTACTGGTGGTAAAAGTAACATTCGGCTGATTGACGAAGCTATTGGAAATATTAATAGCAAGCTAAATGGATATTATTTTGAATACTCAGATGATAGATTGTATATTTGTAAGAAAAGCGAAAATGAGAATATAAAAAGATATCCTGTTACTCTTGATGATAATAATGGACATATTGCATCCAAAGTAGATGGAAGCACAATTACTATTGACGAGAATGGCATTGTTAGAGGATTGCCTGTTGATGATACTCTCTCTTCTATCTCAACAAATCCGATTCAGAATAAAGTCGTAAAGGCAAAAGTTGATGAAATTGAGAAAAATGTGTCAAAGAATACAGAAGATATTTCAAAAAATGGCACAAATATCTCAAACAATACCCAAAAAATCACTTCACTTAAAACAGCGGTTTCTGCAGAAAAAACACGAGCAGAAGGTGTGGAAAATCAATTAAAAACAGACCTTGAAAATGGGAAAAAGGTTTGGGATGACAAATATACCAAATCTGAGGTTGATAACAAGTTTTCTACTTTTGAAACCAATATCGAATGGAAAGATGCTGTTAGTACTTTTGATGACATTGCAACTACATATCCTGCTCCAAATGACGGATGGACGGTTAATGTAAAAGACACTGATTATACATATCGTTATAATGGTACTAAATGGGTTGCAATTTCTGCTAACGCCATTCCAAAGGCTACAAATGAAGTCGATGGACTTATGACAAAGGAATACGCAAAGAAGTTAGATGGACTGACAAAATATACACCTGACGGTACTACTATCACTGCTGACGAAGACGGAACTCTTCATGGTGCAGACACAATTCAAGTTGACGGAATCACAATCACAAGAGACGATGCTACAAAAGTAATTGCCCTAGCTAAAACATTGCAAGATAAAATAGCCTTGGTTGATAATAAGATTGATAAAGCTAATGTTGCAAATAATCTTACTACAACCGAGGCTAATTTTGTATTGGATGCAAGACAGGGCAAGGCTTTACAGGATCAATTAATTTCTTTAAACGGCAGTCTAAATAGTAAGAAAGTACCGACAATCGGCATCGAAAACATATTTACTGGAAATCCGTTTGCTGTCATAGCCGATAGTGGTGGTTTGGCAACTGTTGGCGGTACAAAATGGAAACAAGATAATGGCGGGTATCACGTTGAAGATATAAAATATCCTGCCGGCGGATCAGTATCTCTAACTGTTAGTATGACATTGCCGGCTAATAGCATTGTGTTAATCGATGTAAATACGTTAAATTATGAAAATATTAAACTACAGGGTACGTGTATAAAATACAATTTAACAAGCAGCCCGTCCAATACTAGTTTGTCGATATTTTTTAGCGGAAGAAATGCAAATGCAACATTATCAACAATTAGATATATGCCGTTAGTTATTCATTTAGGTTAAAGAAAGGAAGGTAATAAACAGAGAATAGACGAAAATGGAACGGACAAATGTTGTAATATGATGTAATAATAATTTAGGGACAAGTAGATGAATTTCTACCTGTCCCTATTTTTTACGATTTTGCAAAAGTTCTTTGCGGCAAAACTGTTATATTATTTTGTCTCCATTTGATTTTTCAGGAATCTCCATTTTGTCTCCATTGATATATAAAACTATATCAATTTATACGAAAATATATCAACTTATCTTGGTTTTCACGATTTTTAAAATTATTGTCAAGCCCTTTAAATACCGCTATTTTCCAATGATTTCATCGGTATTGATGAATTCATACGGTGTCTGCTGGTAAACGTAATAAGATACTCATAAAGTCAAAAAACTAATGTTGCAAATGTTGATTTTAAGCCATTTTACAAGATTTGTCTCCACAAGCACCAATTATACCACCATTGAATCTCCACGGAAAGAAACAATTTTGTTATTTGAAGACATATTTTCGAACTGTTTTTCTGCTAATTCATCGCCATATTCTGAAATTCGATCAAGCTCCTTAGACACTTTATCCATCTCTGTCTCCATCTGTTTTGGCATAACTGATGTATACAAATCCATTGTCATTTGTAGAGATGAGTGTCCTAGATATGCTTGTACTGTCTTTGGTGCAATACCAGCTTCAAAACAACGTGTCGCAAATGTGTGGCGAAAACAATGTGCAGAAAATGGCTCTATTTCATCCAGATAATCTTTCGTAAGATTTACCTCTTCTATAATTTTGTTAATTGCTTGACATACAACTTGCGAATTTAATGGTGTGTTGAATTTTGATGTAAATAACAAATCAGCATATTTATCGTCAATTTTCTTTGTAATGGGTTGCTTAGTAGCAACAACAGACTTTTGAATAAATTGTTTCTTTAATGCTATTTCACACTGTCTGTTGATTGGTATATCTCTTAAGCTAGTTCTTGTCTTTGGCTTTTCAAAATGATATTCCTTTTGACTGTCGTTTTCATATTTCTGATATACGAGAGTTCTAGTTACATGAATTACTCTACTATCCCAGTCAACATCTGTCCATCTTAAAGCAGCAAGTTCTCCAATCCTCATTCCTGTTGATACTGCCGTAACAAACAGATTGTCATAAAATGTTCCCTTACAACAATCAAAGAATACCGTTTGTTCATCCTGTGACAAAACTCTTACACTTTTTTCTTCATCTCTTTTTAATGATATTCCTTTTGCTGGATTCTTTCGCACATATTCGTTAATCATAGCTTTGTTAAAAATATCAACAAGAAGAATTTTTACCTTGTTGCACGTTTCGTATTGATACCCACTACTCTTTAATTCTTTGATAAGTTGTTTGATTTGATATTGAGTAATACTTCCTAATTGAAAATTCCCAAGACTCGGAGATATATGCTTATAATATACATTATTATAATGTCTTTTTGTGTTTTCACGAATAATATCAAACTTGTAAACGTTCATCCATTTTTTATACCATTCGTCAAGTGTTATATTGTCTTTTACGTTTATTTGCTTGTCATTTTCGTAAATTGCTTCATTATATCTCTTTTTAACATCTTTTAGATCTCTGCCTGAAATTGATACCCTTTTACCAAATCTATCTATATATCTTGCTTCATACCTCCCATTCTTTTTCTGTATTATTCCTTGTCCCAATTCTTTTCCTTTAAGATCTTTGCCCAATCGTATTTCCTCCTTGTATATGGCAAAGAACTTTTGCATGACTGTATTATATCACACAAAAGTTCTTTTACCAAATTAAATAAAATGCTTTCCAGCTAAATATTTTTCAAATTCAACTCTTTTTACAAGATGTTTATTACCTACTTTTAATAAGAAGGGACATGCTTTTTCGGAAAGCAATTTTCTAATTGTTGTTTCTCCAATATTAGAGTATGTAGATGCTTCTGGAATCGTAAGATTTATTTTATCTTTTATTTCTATTGTTTGTTTTATATAAATCACTCCTTTTAATTTTTCCCTGTACTTCCAAAACCACCTCTGTTTGTTTCGTCCAAGTGTTCCACTTCTTCAAACTCAATCTCAGGCTGAATTTTGTTGATACGAAACTGACAAATACGATCATTTTTATTAATTGTAGTATCTTCCATAGCGATGACAGGGTATAGCCACTGATCATTATCTCCACTATAGCTGTTGTCGATCACCGCAAAACTATTTGTCTGTAATACTTTAAAGTTCTTATATGTACTGCTACGAGGTGCAATATTTGCTTCGTATCCATCTGGTAATTTCATTCCAACTCCAAGTGGGATCAAACGAAATTCACCTTTCTTCAGATAGATTGTTTCGGCACTTCTGAGGTCAACCCAGTCGCCTTTATTGATTTTCTTAATTTTATCAATGTTCTTATCAAAGTATTTAATTTTAATTTTCTCCATTTGTTTTATTCTCCTTGTTTTTTAAAAATTCTTTCATATCTTGAACATAGTTAAACATATAGTTTACTATTGGACATACAACTAGAAATACAATAGTTGCGCCAACTATGATTCCAAGAAAAAATAACAAAAATCCAATAATGCTATTCATTTACAACACCTTTAACCTCATCTACATAAGCATCAAACCCATTATCACAATCCCTTGTCTTAACCATTACCATTCCGCTTTGAACAAATACTGCTTCTACAGTACATTCAACAAGAACTTTATCGCCTTTCTTTAATTTGTATAAATCTTCCATTTCCATATTTGTATTACCTCCTTTAATCACAATATAAAACTACTTTGTTCTGAGTCAAACTTTGCTTAACATCAATAACTCTTTGATTTGAACTGCCTCTGAATTTTAATGATAGATCTTTTTGCTCATCTATATATTCTCCGTCAACAAGTACATCGCATTGTTTTATTATCTCTTGTCTTTTTAAAACATTTTGTATTTTATTTTCTAAATCTTCACAAGAGAAAATTGGTTGCATCACTTTAATGTTCATAATTTGATTCCACTCAAATCCCGTATACAACCAGATAGTTTTCTCAGGGAATGAAATACGGATTTCTTGGACTAATTTGAGGACTTCGTCAAGATTCTGTTCAGCTAAACATTCTCCACCAAGAAATGATACTCGTTTAATATATGTTCTATTAATAAGTTCCATAAATTTATTTTTTGTTTCTTCTGTCCACTCTTTTCCACCATTAAAATCCCATGTATCAGAATTAAAACAGTTTTTACAGTGAAATGGACAACCTTGGACGAAAAGGGATACTCCAACTCCCTCTCCGTTAGAAATATCAAGATTGCGCATACTTGAATATCTCATATTATTCCTCCTCAATATCGTCAAGATGCGGTACTCTATCATGAATATCACCAAGTCTACCCTGATTCCATCCATTACGTGCCGTACCTTTGTAGCCACAAGTTCTACGAGTAATATCCATAGTTCTTACATCTCTATTACCACAATTAGGGCACTTCCAAATCAACTTACCACCTTCATCAATAAGCTTGATTTCTTTACTCCATCCACATTTCTGACAATAATCACTCTTGGTATTTAATTCAGCATACATATTATGGTTATAAATGAATTTTATCACTTCAAGTACAGCAGGAATATTATTCTCCATATTCGGACACTCGATATATGAAATACTTCCACCTGGACTTAATCTTTGGAATTTAGCTTCAATACGAAGCTTCTCAAAGGCATCAATATGTATAAATACTGGGATATGATAAGAATTTGTGATGTATGTACGATCTGTAACTCCTTCAATAATGCCAAATCTCTCTTTTAGTTTTTTTGCAAACTTTTCCGTAGTCGCCTCCAATGGAGTTCCGTATAAGCTGTAATCAATATTTTCATCTATTTTCCATTGAGAGCATTTATCATTTAATGCTTGCATTACTTCAAGACCGAATTTTTCTCCAATACCCTCATCACAATGATAATGTCCAGTCATATACTTAACACATTCAGCAAGTCCTGCATATCCAAGAGAAAGAGTTGAATAACCACCAAATAATAACTTATCTATAGTTTCTCCTTTCTCAAGTCTCGCAAATGCACCATTCTGCCATAAGATAGGGGCTACGTCAGACTTCGTTCCTCTTAATCTTTGATGTCTAATTTTTAAAGCCTTATGACAAAGTTCTGTACGCTCATCAAATATCTTCCAAAATTCATCAATATTACCACCAGATGATAATGCAATATCTGGTAAAGATACTGTTACAACCCCACAATTAAAACGTCCATAAAATTTTGGTTTACCATTTTCATCATGCCATACAGTTAAAGCCGATCTGCACCCCATTACGGGATAACAATTACCATCTTTCATTTCTTTCATAATTTTTTCAGAAATGTAATCGGGTGTTAATCGTTTAATAGAACACTTAGCAGCAAGTTCAGTAAGATACCAATACTTATCTCCTTCATGGATATTGTCTTCTTGTAATACATAAATAACTTTTGGAAAAGCTGGTGTAATATATACACCTTCTTCATTCTTAACACCAAGAAGACTCTGTTTTAATTCTTCTTCGATAAGTAAAGCTAAATCATCTTTTTCCTGCTGATTATGTGCTTCATTCAGATACATAAATAATGTAATAAATGGTGCTTGTCCGTTGGTTGTCATCAGCGTGGTTATCTGATACTGAATTGTCTGAATACCTTTTTCGATCTCTTTCGCAAGACGTTTTTTTACAATGTATTCAACAGCCTCACCATCAATTTCATAACCAGTTTCTTCATGCTCTGCAATTACTTCCTCTCTAATTTTACGTCTGGAAATATCTACAAATGGTGCAAGATGTGCTAAAGAAATACTCTGCCCCCCATACTGACTTGACGCCACCTGTGCAATAATCTGAGTTGCTACAGTACATGCTGTGGAAAAGCTGTGTGGTTTTTCAATAAGTGTTTCAGAAATTACTGTACCATTCTGCAACATATCTTCAAGGTTAATTAAACAACAATTGTTCATATACTGAATTAAATAATCCATATCATGAACATGAATCAATCCATCATCATGTGCTTGTACAATTTCTGGTGGTAAGATATATCTCCTTGATGCGTCTTTGCTAACAATTCCTGCAAGATAATCTCTTTGTGTAGTGTTTAATCTTGGGTTTTTATTAGAATTTTCATTATTCCAATAGTCACTTTCACCGCTTAACAACTCTGCAATTTCAGTATCAATAGTATTCTCATTTTCTCTCTGAAACTCACGAATACTTCTATATCCTTCGTATGCTTTTGCAGTAAGTCTCTGCTTCTTAGTAATCAATTTATCATAAACCATTGATTCAATATCAGAGATACTTACTTCGTCTTTATCCTTGCATTCATTTTCAATCTCGTCTGCAATATCTTCTGCAATCTTTGGTTTTACAATACCAGAACCATTTTTCATTGCTTTAAGAATTGCATTAAAAATTTTAGATTTATCAAAATCAACTTCTGTACAATCTCTTTTAATTACTTTTGTCAATACTTTGCCTCCTTTCTAAATTACTGTTATGATTGCATAACCAAGTACACATGCTGCAATCGCTGCTACAGCTTTCCAATCAATCTCAAATTCTATACAATCTATAAAATTGAATTTCATTTTATCTCCTTCCTATTTCTCCCACGTTAAAATTACAAAATTCCAATCCTGTTTATCGCCAGATGGATATTCATAAGCAGTTAGTTCATGTGCAGCATCGCCCTCAAGCTCTTTATCTGCTAAAACCAATGCATCATCACGCATTCCGTCCAAAATTTCTTTTACTTCTTTTACTGTTAAACACATATATTATTTTCCTTTCTCGATTCCATATGAAATCAACCTTTCTTTGCAATTCTGTATTAAATAACATCAAGTTATTGGTTAACTTTTTGATTTATTTTATTTTTACATATCCTTAATTCTAACCTTTAATTCTTCAAGTTTCTTATATTTATCAGAATCATATTTAGTATGATCTTTGATAATCATATGTGTCTGTTCATTACAAATTAATTCGATAATTATTTTCTTTTCGTCTTTTGTTAAACCACATTCATATTCAAATGCCATATTTATTCCTCCTCACAAACTAGAACAGTATGCATCACAGAATCATCTAAATTAGCATGGGTTCTTTTCTGTTTAACCTTCTTAACATAATATTCTCTGTCGCCAACCTGTACTGTTACGAAGTTGTCTTTGTTGTATAGCTCGTTTGCAAGTGCTCTACAAGTAACATATCCACTATATATTTGAATCACTTCCTTCCTATTTAAATATAACGTTCCATATAAAAGTCTCTAATATATGTAATCAGTTCATTTCGATTCATCTGCACTGTAGACAAACAGTTCTCGATCCAAGGATGAATGTCATCGTTTACAATTCCACATTCGGTATATGCGATTACTGGAATGTTCAATCTATTAGCCTCATATACTTCGATTGCCGTACCGATGCTATCAGATGCATCATCAATATTTACAATCAAAACATCACTCTGTCTTACCATGTTAAGATCAAACTGCATTACTTCTTTTTCAAGATGTCTCTCCATGTCGTCAAAATCAAAGTAATCGGCAGGATTGATAACTTGTACGTTCGAACCACAAGAACGTGCGTATGCAATCAAATCTTCTGTAATAGATTTTCGCCAACCATTGTATTCTTCTTTGTCTAACCCGCTCATTTTACCAGCTAAATAAATAGTAAGTTTATCATTTCCCATTTGATTTCTCCTTTAAGATTTTCTTATACCAATAATCAACATTCTCAACTACACTTTCTATATCATCAGATAAGTTGTTATATACAATTCTATCAGCCAACATTTCAGCACCATTAAAATCTTTAATATCAGCTTTCATACGTCTTTCAACTTCTTTTTGGTTATCGCCACGAATAGACAATCTCTGTTTAATCGTGTTTAAATTACTATATAAGTAGATGACAACCATAGGGATCTCTATTGCTTGCAAATCTCTCACACCGTCAGGCGTAAGAATCGTTACGGTATCATCGTCTGCGTCATAACAATCCGTTAATGCAGTGCCATAATACCAAACACCTTGCTCAGTATCATATTTCTTCCACTCTGCAAAAAATCCTTCTTCAATTTTCTGTTCGAAATCTTCTTTGGAAATAAAACGATATGTAATGTCCTGTTTTTCGTTTTTTCGTGGTGGTCGAGATGTAAATGTTACCAGACTTTTATAACCACATTCTTTTACTAATTTATCTCGCACAAATGTTTTACCACTTGCGCTTTTACCAATTAAACAGAGTATAATCAATCACCTTCTTCCAAGATATTTGTAATTCTACCATCTTCAATTAGCGTTGTTTTGCCATATTTGAATAAATTCATGCAATCTTCTAATGTAATTTCATCTAATTCTAATACCTGTGAATAATTAGTCATTCTTTTTTACCTCGTATTTCTTACAAATTTCAGCAAATTCACTTATCTCATTTTCATCATCAGAGTAAATGGTCATCTCTAATGGCTTACAATGAGATATATTTAGTAATCCTAACATAGATTTTGCGTCAACGACATGTACTCCATATCTTGCGTCAACTTCACTATTCATCCTGTTAATTGCAACCACAAAGTCTTTTGCATCGTTAATACTTTCCAAATCCAATTTATACGTTCTTTCCATTTTCTTTTTCACCTCTCTAAAACAAACCCCACTAATAAACATTAGATCACCTTTTCATATACTTTAATTTGCCTTACAGTGGATTCCCATTCTGGACAGCAACTAGATATATCGCCATCTCGTTTAGCATTTCTGTTCAATGCTTGTCTGTCTACAATAAATTCACTTAAACAATTTGTAGATATTGTAACGATATTCGCAGAATCGGTGTGTTTATTTGCCTTCTGATCTGACATAATACAAGGAATCACTTCATCATTTGCCAATATCAAATCAAAATACTGTCCAATTTCACATCCAAAATGTGAACCAAGAGCTACACAATATCTCCCATTTACCATGCGAATACCATAATCACCTGTATAAGCAATTTGTTGAAGTTTGTACTGCTTACTCCCTCTACTGGTAATTGCTGTGTATGGCATCCAAGTTTTATTTTTAACACATGGAACATTGTAAATCATGTAATTGATTGGTTTATCAGATACATAGTCTTTATGGATATAACCAATTTTGTTATCAAGATCGACAGTATACCAAACATCATTCGTAAGTTTATTTTCAATGATAATAACTTTTTCATTAAACGAAACTTGTTTAATAACTTCTGAGTTCTTACTTGGCTGCTCTCGGATGTTTACATATGTGCTAGTTACATATTTTTCCTTGTACTTAATTTTCTCTTTTGATTGAGATAACAAGTTTAATTGATTGCTGAACCCTGCCGTAAGACAGGGTGCAACCGTTATGCAAGGTTTTTCATTACAAACCTCTGCTTGTGCTGTTGGAACAGAAGTTGCAAGAACTACAAGAACAACCATTCCAAATGTCATTTTTCGTAATAAAATACATTGCCTCCTTTGTGCTATTAATATGTTACATTTGTATATTCTCTGTTTGAATTGGGAATATTTAGCGAATTGTTAATTATAAGAAGGTTCAGATTTGTCATTTCTCACGATTTCAAAAATAGGGAACTGAACCGAAATTCCACCATTTTTATTCTTTGTTTCACCTTTGAATTTAATCTGCACAATTTTACCAATAATCTCATTAGGATTGTTCCAATAGTAATTTCTCTGCTCATCAGTAAATCCAGATCCTACACCGAGTTCATATCCTTTGTAATCACATTTAATTAGTCCAAGAGTTCCTTTATATTTACCATCACCCTCAGCAATATCAGTGCAACGAATATCGGCATGTTTAAATGACTTCACTTTAAGAATTCCATTATTACGTTTATTTTTCCATTTGGTATCCTTATTGAGCATCAGCCCTTCCCAACCATCTTTGTCAGCTTTATCAAGCAATGGTTGAATAACTGATTTATCACTTCCTTCATATATAATAGAAACAACTTCAAGATTATCTGTATTTAAGCGAGAAATCGCTGTTGTTAGTGGATTTAAAATTTGTTCTCTACGAGCTTTATATTTTAATTTACTTTCGCCATTTTCAAATTCTTCGTTTGGGATACATTCATAGATTACAAATTTAATGCAAGATTTATCAGAATCGTCAGAATTGATAATACCAGTTCCAATTTGGAAATTGTCATTATCAGAAAGATTATCATAATTTTTACGAATCAATTCACCATTAAACATATAATTTTCATGGTTTGGCAATCGTTCAATATCTTTAATGATATGGTCAAGACCTGTAAATGGTTTACCCTGCCGACTAATTAACTGTCCTTTATAATATGCGCAGTTATTACCATTAAGTTTTTGGGATAAAGCAAACCATTCACCGTCTTTTGGCTCATTTTTCTCAGAAATTGGATATGCTTGCTGTACGTTCCATGATGGAATCAAACCATGAATCACACTATTTACAACTTTTTTATCACAACCAAGACGAAATTTCTTTGTAACCATCTGTTTGTAAAAATCTTGATATTCTTCTGGTTGGTTTTCGATAAATCCTTGTATAGTTCCAATATCCATATCACTACCTGAATTAAAATCTGATAAGTATTTTATAACTTCTTTGAAAGAGTTCAATTCTGTTCCTGACATACCAACAAATTTGTTTAATTTCTTATCACTGATACCAGTCACCACATTTGAATCAAGCAGAAAAACCAAACACTTTTTAAATAACTCATTATCCTTGTTGGCTTCAATAATTGTTTTCTTACCATTTGTACTGCTTGTATTTTGTATCTGTTTGAAAATTTTAATTACTTCTTCCATTTATCCCCTCCTTCACGGCTTTAAAATCATTACAAAAATAATAAGTATTAAAATTGTTGCAATGTAAATAGCAATATTAGCAGCAACTTCTAAAGTAAAGAAGTTCATCAATATAACACCAGTTATTGCAAGAAAACCTGTCCATAATGAAATAGCTATGAATGAAAGACAAATAACACATAATAAAACTTTGAATATTTTCGTAAATTTATTCATCGGAATTCTCCTTTTTTAACAAACTCCATCCTTGATACCACATTGATTTAGAATTAGCATGTTGTTTGAATAATTCTATTAATTCATCTGATTCAGGAAAGAACGGATCTCTTTTTAATGTACTATTGATATACCCAAGAGCATTTAACAAGAATTGCCCTGGTCGCATATCTGGAAATGACCTCTTATGTATCTCACATAACTGCGAGTAAAATGAGTCTAATTTTTCTGAATTTCTAATATTAATCACCTCCTATGAAATGAACATTTCTAATTTTCTAATTCATCAATGAAAATCAATTCCTGTGCATAAGGTAGCGATCTAGCCCAAGAAATAAAATTAGAAACGTTCGGATTATCTATACCACTCCACTCATTGAGTTTATGGAATCTTCTTTGTCCTTTACTGCACATAGCAAGTAGATTTTCATACGTTATTGTTGCTGTGCGTTTCTGTAACCAACTTTCAGGAAGCCAACGAATAAGTTCTTTCCAGTATCTTTTATCCTTTGTATCAAGATATTTCTTCCTCAATCCCTCTAATAATGGAATCCATTGACAAAAAATCATAGACTCACAATCATCTGCACTTAAACCATCTTCACCAAGAAAATCTGAATGAAAATTGCAATATTCTTCATAATCATCCATTTCAAAACAATCTAATGTAATAGGTGTTGTTGCTAACTTGTGCATAGTAGAAGTTGAGTTAGCCGTAGTCCCAACTTTATAAGTATCGAATTCCTTCCACCAATATAGGGGAGCTGTAATATCAACTGATACGAAAATTTGTCTCATAAATTTCCTATGTTCACTACCTGCTTTAATAAGGGACTGAGCAAGTTTCATATCTGCTTCGCCAATAATATCAACATAATATCCATTATCGTTTTTATGATGTACATGTGCAGCTGGATATGCTCTCAATAAATACTCAGATGTTACATCTCCTCTGGTAATATCATAATAGTCATTAAACTTACTATCACTCTTATCCCAACTGTTCTTGGGATTCCTCATCCCCCTGAATGCGTGTTCAAATCCCCAAACTTCTGTATTCTCAAATTTCATCTTATTCCTCCTTATTTTTGACTTCCAATGAAAGTTTAGTTTACTGTGAATTTATTTAAATAACATCTTCAATCTCTCAATAAATGATTTATCTGATTTCACTTTTACAATCCTAACCCCGTAAACAGATTTTTCATTTAACTGTTCTAAAATTTTGTTGAGTGTATCTGTATCTTTGACTCTAATTGTAATAAGTGGATAAATTGAAAACTTTTTCTGTTCTGTTTTAATAACTTCTACATTGTTTCTAGCTAATACTCCAAAAATATTCTTATCGTCAGACATACAATCTGTATACTGTAAAATTACTTTCATTCTCTACCTCCTAATCTACACATGAAATAATGGCTTCTTGTTATTTGCATTTATCTAATTTTTCTTCCAACTCTTCTATTTTATCTTCTAAAATCTCAATTCGATTTTTAAGAGTATCATTTTTATCTTCTAATGAAGTAATATCACCATCTTTTTCCTCTAATTGCCATTCTAAATCCCGATATTCTTTGTCTGTATGTTCAGGAATCATCTTATCCATTTCATAAGCCAAATCTTCATTAAAATATTCTCTGATTATTTTAGAAACATCTTCCAAATCTCTAACTTCTTCCCAGTTGTCATTTATTAATACCACTTAATCACTTCCAATCTTCCAAAGAAACTGTTTCTTCTTAATCTATCTCTCATCAACTAATTCTTCTAACACTCCACCAACTTCAGCAACAATAATTCCTACTGCTAATGGAATAATCGAACCATTCACTAATGTTACAATTCCACCAATTACTCTGATTACTGATTTTCCTAAACTAATAAATAAATGTCCTTTACTGTTCATTTCTAATTTCCTCCATAATTTCTTCTACTATGTATTCACAATTTGATTCTGTAGAAGCAATCTCTTCATATTTAATATTGTACTGGCTTAACTTATCAATAATTTCTTTTCTCACTTCTTTTGCTTCGTCTTCATTTTGGAATCTTCCTTCGTTCTCATAAGAGTGGTGTCTTGTGAGCAAATAATTTCTATTATTGTATGAATTAAACACATTCAGTACAGTCTTATTAAAGTCTTCTCCCAACACTTCATCAGTGTTATATACAGCACATAAGATTAATGGTGAATCAACAACCATAACCTGCACTTTATTCTTAACTCTACCCATCTTGAATGATTGTTTGCCAAATAAATATTCCTGGTGTTTAAATACTTCACCATTATTTTCATATACCTTATCCTTGGCAAACTCCGAAACATATTCAGCGTTGATACCGTGTCTTTTTAATTGTGCTGTAATATCCATTGCACAGGTACTCTTACCTACTGATGGTTCACCAAATAAATTTACAACAATTGTGTCCATTTTTTTGTTCTCCCTTTTTTTGTTACTTTAATAACATGTAAATCGCCCACGGATAATAGATATAATCTAACACCACATTAAACAAAAATTGGAATCTGTGGAACTTAAAATCTTCAATATTGTAACTAAAAGCTGTTTTTACTTCTGACAAGCTTACACCCAATGACCATAAACAAGTAAATACCTGTAGGGCAGACATTACAATAAATTCAGTTGTTCCAATTTTGTTTCCTAATACTATATAAAAGATGATTAAGAATAGCTCCATGAAAAATACAATCAATATTGCACCACCTTGCATTGCATCGCTTAATGGTTTTCCATTATTATTCTCTTTACTTTTTGCGATCTGTTTAACCATTCTCTTTCGCCATAGTGTTTTACTTAATGCACTTGGCGTACCTTTAATTCTAAAAAACATCAAAATAAATAAAATTGTTAAAGCTAAAATCTTCATGCTATATTATTCTCCTTACTTGTATCCTAAAACACTTCTTCGCATTTTATCAATTTTGTCAATTTTTCTTCCTTGACGATTAATAAATTTAGCAAGTTTCTTTACTTCTGAATTGCATTTAATATCTTCTTTAGAAAATTCCATTCTAAAAGCGTCTACACAATCTCTCTGATACATAATTAAATCTACCATTTTATTCTCCCACTCTTCCATGTTTTCTTTCTTGCCTTGTTGTCAATAATGGCGATAATCACCAATACAATAACTGTAAGCAAAATATCAATCCATAATGGACACAATACCCATAACCACGACCAATTAATAACGCCTACTAATTTGAGTACAACAAATACAATTGTTAATACTCCGCAAATTCCAATACCTGAACTACTACTATTTCTGTTTGAACTCATTTTTACCTCCTTAATTTTCACAAGAAACTGTCGTTTCCACTCTTATCCTTCAATTTGATATTTGAATGATAGAGGGCAACCATACTCAATTTCTCCACCCATACATCCACAATCATTTTCGTTCCCTGTAATTAAACTGCATCCATATTCTCTGTAACCAGTATCGCTCTCCCAATATGTTACTTCGCAATATTCACATTTCTCATAATCATTTTCATAAATTTCTTCTTCCATATCTTATACCTGCTTATCTGCAATGCACTTAATGTTATTTTCAATCTGTCTATATGTCTCATTTGCACCGAGAATATTAAGTACAGCAGTTGACAGCATACTCTTGGTAGAATTATCAAAAGTTTCTTTCATGGTTTTATTTACCTGCTTGCGAATATCATCCATAAATTTATCTAAATCCTTCTTAATCATTTCATCAAAATCAAACTGGCGATTGATATATTCTTCAAATGATACCTGTTCGAAATCATCTGAATATGAACTTGTGTGTCCTTTCTTCTTTACTCTTAACTTTCCAGAATTAAGTCTATCCTTTAATTCATTTTTAATATATTGTTCAACGGTATATTCATGTTCTTCTGTATCGTCCCAATAATTTCCACCAACCTTGATTTTTGTATTTGCTATGTATTCATCAACAAAACGCTGAAAATTTTCAGATACCTCATCTGCAATTACTTTCTTAGAAAGATCGTCTGCTACCCTTCTAACAGTTCCTTCAATCTGTTCTTTAACAATGTTCTCAATGTTTTTCTCCATTGTTGTCTGAACAAGTGTTTCTAAGTTTTCCATATCAATCGTTACTTTCATATTTTTACCTCCTTATATTTAATTCTCTGTTTCAAATCCAACTTGTATATATCTATCTAATTCAGATTTAGCATTTTCATTCAATAATTGTTTTTCATCAACCAATATAATTGTTCCTGGCTGTACTCTCCCTTTCAACTGGCTTGGTGTAAGTACAATTGGATTGAATTTTAAGTGCATTTTATATGCATAATCTGCCATGCTTCCCATCGGTTCAATAACAGGAATTTTATATTTACCACTAATCTTCATCAGATTATATGTTTTGCCGATCTCTCTACTATTAAAACCATATAATTGTTTAATGTGTGTTTGTCGTTTCTTTACATAATATTTCAGCTCATGATATAATGCTTTTGATCTTAATAAATATGACCAGTGTTCTAATCGTTCATAAAATTTCATATATGTAGTATCATCTCCTTTGTTATGTACTATATATAGTAGTTGCATGTTTATCCAACCACTATATATTGTGTTGATAACGGCATGAAATCCGTCTTTCCTTGGCTTTTTGAGTCTCTGAAACGCCCTATTTATGGGCATTCCAGGGTTTGAATTATTTCCAAATTCCTTGTTTTAATTTTTCTTTTACAAACTCATTCTTCATTTCATAAATATCAGTATCACATGCATTACATACTCCATAAATTTTCTTACCATCAAATTCATAATGATAACAGTTTGAGCCACAACCACACGGATTTAGTGAGTCACTAGAGTAGTAACACCAAACCTTCCCATTATCTTTGTAATATTGTGTCTTTCGTTTGTCTGCGATGGAATCACTCCACTCATTCAAATCTGCCAATTCAATATTATCTTTTTCTAACTTGTCGCAACACTCACATGCTTCATTGAATAGCTTTTTCATTTTAAAGAATAAATCAACAACCTTTTCATGTGGCATCTGTCTCAAATCTTCATAACATTCCTTGTCGGAAAACATTGTTTCCACATCTCTTAAATGCTCTCTCATTACATCACAAGCAATTGCACAAGCTTCATTGACTTTCTCAATTGACTTGTCTTTATTAAAACCTGCATAGTATTCAATCTCTGCAATAGCATCTGCTGAAGTTTCAGGATCAAGAATACGAATTGCTTCTTCTATTGACATCTCACTCATATAATCTTCTCCATATCATAATTTTCTCTGATATAATCACACAGTTCATTCATAGTGGAAATGATATGCTTATCGTCCTTTAAGCAAGGATGAATATTGCACATACAAGAACCTTTCGCTCCATTCTTTTTAAACAACTTCCAGTTGAATGTAATCCACAACAGAGGAATTTTAGTAAGATTTTTCGTAAATAATCGTGTTAAAATTTTCATAGATTGTTACCTCCTATTGTATTATTCTCTACAGTTGAGCCAATAAACTTCTTACTGGTTCTCTACTCATATTTTCTTTTGCCCATGAGATATAACCAGGATCAATTTCTTTGATTTGCGGAAGCGTCTTTCCTGAATATTTTCCAAATGTAATTACATAAGAATCAATATCTGGTAACTCTTCCTTTGGAATATCAACACCACCTAATGCAGAAATTACATCATCAGGATATGTCATATCAAGATTTGACCTACTTGCTAAATAATCACACATATGTACAAAGAACTGCTCGTCATTTTCAGGCTTTGGTAATACCGTCTTACTTCTCTTTGTAGAAGTCCATTCACCCGAATGACTCTCACATAATCTTGCAATATATGCTTTTGTATCAGCGTCTACATCATGTTTAACAGATGTATTTCTCACCCACTCACCTGCAAGCATCGGATGTTCGTGTACCGTATATTGAGAACCATTTAGCCCACATTTAATTGCATCATGAAAAATTGGTGTGCAACGTAAACAATCTCGCTGTCGCTCATTGGTCTTTTCTTTTACATACTCTAATCCAAGAACATAATTCATTACTTCTGCAAACATTAAAATATGAAAAATCTGACCGTGCGGCTGACACTGTGTTTTATTATGATACTTAAATGATGTGCTACTTGGAATTGTGAAGATATAATCTGGAATTTCTTTAATCATATCAGCACAATAATCTCTAATCTCATCTGTCTCAAACTTATTTAATAGTCCTTCAAAAATTTTTACCTTGTCCATATTTTCTCCTTTACTTCAATATCTTGGAATCCAAACAATTTTTACATAATTCGTATATCATCCTACCCATATATTCTCTTTCTACAAAATAAATGTGCATGTTATTTCTGCTTTGCCATGTAAGCAATGTTCTAAAAAACGATGTCGGATTCAATTTCGATTTATAGTTCTCTGTAAAAATATCCTCTATGCTGTCATTCTCTATAAGAAGATAATTTTTCTCTATATTAATCATTCGATTAAATTCTTTAAAAATTCTGTCATCATCTTTAGTTGCATTTGCTATGTTACCAGCTAACTCACTTACGGAATTCTTTCGTTCAATACAAAGTTCGTCACTAAAATAGGTGTCGATTGAGAAGCCCAATTCAGGGCAACTCTCAACCATAAGACCATAATCACCTGTTTTCAATGCTCTTGACTTCCATTTGATGTTATTCCTATCAAACCAATCAGTAACATTTTTATTACTTTGTTCTCTTGAATCAACCAGCACAACCATGTGTGACAGTAATTCTTTATACTTTTTGTCTGTATAATACTGTTTCATTTACATCTCCTAACAAATTTGGTACTCGGAAACCCACCATTCTTGCTCATCTGTTTCTTGCCATTCACCATCAACCTTTTTCATTTTTTGTTTTTTATATTGATTTGTAACTTTTACAATATCTCCACGTCTGATAGGATTCTGTTTGAATATTTTCTTGCTAATTTTTACTGGAATTGTGTTACCATTTGCCAATGCATACAGCTTCAATCGTGGAGAATAGTCAACATTAAGATCCAATGCCACACAATAACCCGCCAGCTTTTTATCAACAATATCTACATACCCAAGATTTTCTATCTGATAAGCAATCTTTGTTCGCATATCAGTTTTCTCATTTGGGATATCCTGTAAGAGTTTATTAAGTAGTTTTGCGCTATCTAATTCCATAAACGTCTTCTGAGTTTCCTTACCAGAACATTCTCTTAGTGCATCAAAATCAAGTCCATACTCTAGTGCCTTATCCTTCTTCATCTGTTTCTTGCCATAATATTTTGAAAACAAATCACTACAAGTAAGTAGATAACGAATACCGCCAAATTCTTCAAAGAAATCGAGTTTAATCAATATTTCAAGTTTTCTGCTATCAACTTTGAGGTCAGAAATTCTTACCAATAAGTCAATAAACGTATTAAATTTCTCATCTTTAATGGAATATAAATCATTTGCAGCGTCTTCGTTTAGGAATTTTACAGAAGCAATACCCTTGTAAATACCATCTTTATCACAAGAATACTTTGCAGTAGAATGTCTGAATTTAATGCTATGAATTGTAATACCAAGTTGTTTTGCTAATTCTGTACCAAGCATAATGTCATCTTCATTATTGGCATTATTTAGATACGCAGTAATAAATTCTCGTGGATAATAATATCTAAGATAAGCACACATATAACCAATCATTGAGTATCCTGTAGAGTGGTTAAAACCAAACATGTATGAACTTGCGTCTTCAATAATCTGTAAGAATGTTTTAGCCTCTTCTTCAGAAACAGCCCTTGGTTTATTGGACATCTTGCAGTACCCCTCAAGAATTTGTGGCAAAGCTTTTTGAAGTCTATCAATTTGTTTTCTTGCAATAGCTCTTCGAGTATTGTCAGCGTCAGATCCACTCATTCCGCATATTTTTTGAAGGAAAGCAATAACATCTTCCTGGAATACAAGATACCCATGATTCCCCTCTAACAGTTTATCAATCAATTCTGATGGATTTTTGTTCGGCTCATGTGCTAATAGTCTGTCTCTATATGATTCTCCTGAAGGTCTGATTGACGCATTTACAAGAGATAAATCGTTGACACAATGACATTCAAACTTTTTCATTGAATCATAGGCAAATTTTGATTCAAACTGAAATATTCCTACTGGACTGTCTGCTATATGTGCCCAAACCTTTTCATCATTCCAGTTGACTGTATGGGATTTCGGATACGGAATATGTGCTAATTCACATGTATCTTTGATAATTTCTATGTTTTTCAGACCAAGCAAATCGTATTTTACGAGGGATACTTCATGAATTTCTTCCATATTAATACTCAAAATACGTTTACCATCCTTAGACCAGAATGTTCCATAATTATCAGGTAGTGTTACTGGACTTACAATAATACCTGCTGGATGCATCGACTGAGAAATTGCAGTTCCTACAAGACCGTCAAAATAATAGAATAACTTAGGATATTGTTTTTCTTTTAAGTCTTTCAAAGACTTTTCGTTATACTCAAGTTTACTTCTAAGTTCTTCCAAGTCTTTTAAGCACTTTTCATTATTTTCATATCCATCAATAGATTCAATTTTCTTAATCTTGTCATTGCAATCAGTAATACCATCGGTAAATAATGAATACTGAGCTTTTACTTGCTTGACATCTCCAAGTGGCATATTCAAAGCTCGTCCAATCTCATCAATAGTACCTTTGTCAGAAATCGTGCCGATAGCCAACACATAAGCTGTTTTATCAGCACCAAACTTTTCAATGATATGCTCATATACTAAATGTCTTTGTGATGGTGCAATATCCAAATCAATATCACCAATCTCTTTTCTGTCCTCATTGGCAAATCGAGAGAACACCGTATTCCATACTACAGGGTTTACATCAATAATATCTGTTAAATATGCAATAGTTGAACCACCAACAGAACCTCTACAAAAGCCAATTGGTATACCATTATCCCAACACCAACATACCAATTCTGACATGAAAAGCATGAATCCAACCATACCAATCTTCTTAAATACTCGAAGTTCTTCTTTTATATTCTCCTCATATCGTGGATCTGGTTGAATAATTCCTTTATCAAGCTTTTCATGATACATTCTATAGATACGCTCTACAAATACCTCTTCTTCATTATCATAGAGAATCGGATATTTAAAAGCTGTATCTAATTCGTAATCTGTAACAGAATCAGCCATGCGGTTAGTGTTCTCGATAGCTTCCAACACAACATTCATAGGTAAAGAGCCTTGCTGTTTGAACATATCAACTAACTCGTCATACGATTTATATGTAAGGTCAAATTCATCTTCGTTTGAAAACTCAATATGTTTTGCTTTCTGAAGAATGCTCCTACACTCAGCCTTGTAACTATCAATACTATGTGTATCTGTTCCTGCTATTAAAGGCTTGTTATATTTTTTTGATGCCTCATAAAGCATTTTGTTATATCGAATCTGATCCATAGACTTAACATGTGGCTGAATTTCATAATAGTCATATGTTTTCATCAGTTTGTCATATACAATCTTTGCATTTTCCAATTCTGATTTTGCTTCTTCTATCTGTAAATCAAATGCATTATTGGATTTTTCAATACATTGTTCTACATATATTTCATAAGATGTGTTATGAATGATTGTGATATCTTCAATCAACTGATTTCTTGCAGCTTCTGAATTTAATTCTGTATAAAGTCTGTTAGCTTCTGTTTCTTTATTTTTTTCTAATTCAGCTATTTTTTCATCAACCAATTTTCCAATAAAATTAGGATATTTGCTCAATGGAGATGCAAGACATGCAGAAATTTTAATGACATTATCAGAAATATTAAAAAATTCATCGAATGTAATTCTTGGCTTATAGTACATATGGTCTGATTGTGTAGACAAGTCAACCAATGTGTTTATTTCTTTTATACCTTCAAAATTCTTTGCTATAAGAATTGTATGGTAATTATCTCTTTGTTTTGGCTCAAGTGCTGCTGTCAAATAAACTTCAACACCGTGTAGATATTTTAAACCTTTGCTATTTGCATACATTTTCTTCTCAATATTATTGTAAATATTGCCATGCTCTGTAAAACAAATAGCTTTCTGTCCAAGTTCTACTGCCTTGTCTACATATAACTTATAATTTGTACAACTATCTAATAAAGAATCTTCTGTATGCAAATGATATACTGTATAGTTACTGATAATATCACCTCCTACTCATATGAGTCAGTTTCAGGGTTATAATGTCTATTGTCGATTTCATTCTTCTTGCTCGTTGGTTGTGGTTTGTATTCACATGCATGATTTCTCTGACCGCAAAGATAATGACAATAGTAATAATCTGGGTTTGGTCGCCACTCTTTTTCTTTTTCAATCAGTTCAAGAGTATCTTTTGCCCACTGAATAGCCTCATCGTACTCTTCTTGAATCCAAGGAACTTCTATCCACTTTTGATCCTTAAACATGTTCCATTTAAGTTTTGAAACAGAGCCATATTCTTTTATTACAGGGATTGAATATAAATAGAGCTGTCGTTTGAAATCTAAGAAATGCTGTTGGTCAGATTTGCTAATCTTACCATTTTTCAGAATTTTAATACTTGCGGATTTATGGTCAATAATAATAATCTCACCAGTTTCTTTATCCTTTACAAGTAAATCTATATATCCGATAAAATCCTTGTCGTTAATTTTAAATTCTACTTTTTTCTCAACTCCAAGAACTTCATATTTTTCCAAATCAAGGTCAATGTTATCAAGGTAATCAATACCTTTGTCATAATATGATTGCCTAATATTTACGAATTTATTTGGTGGAGCATCGTGAGGAACATCCTCATCGAAGTGTTCCTCATAATACTCATTCAATTCAAACAAGGAAAGTTCACCCTTTTCATATTTTTCAAGGATTTTATGAATAAGTGAACCATATTCTCCAAAAAAACCATTCTCAGATTTATTACATTCTAAGTAATGGAGTTTCCATTCGTAAGGGCAATTATAATATGAATTCAGTCTTGAAAACGACCATTGCATCGTTCCAAGTAAAAAATCTAATTCTTCATCCATCATAATAATTTATTCTCCTTATTTGTCTGGAAATGTGTTATCTATGCTTCTATCAACATATGGAAGCCTGTCGGTATATACATTGTCATCCCATGCAAATTTTGCGTCATATTCATCGTAATCCGTATAAAATCTACGTGATGTCAGGTCATACCATAATCCCATCTGGAAGTCTGCCTTGCCAAGTAATCTGTCTTTTATTACAGTTAAAACCACATCGTAGTTATGCCATTTAGATTTCGGATCATTTTTCTCTTTTTTGGAAACTCTTCTAAGACCTATGGATCTCATAGCAAGATTGATAATATTAGAAGTACCAGATATGTCATACATTTCAATATCAGAATTTGTATCTTGTGTTTTTCTTGGATGTGCTATCAGAACAACAGCCACGTTGAATTTAGCAGCAAACTTAATAAGTGCATTTATCAGATTTGTTTGTGCTGTATTTTTGTCACTTTCAGAACAATTCAAGTCAATCATCATAAGATTATCAAGTACAATTAGCTTGCATCCAAACTTTCTAACACATTCTTCAGCAGATTTTAAAACCGAATCTACATCATTTGGCTCGTCATCTCTGTAGATGAAAAGCTTCTTATTATAATGTGCTTGCATTTTCTTTTGTGTTGCTTGTGGTACTATGTAATATTTACGGTTGTCTCGACTTGTCCTTTCAACCATATTTCTTCTGCCAGCGATAATTGTATTAAACCAGTTTGCACTCATTCTTTCTGGCATTTCCTTGCTAAACAAAAATACAGGACTACCATCATCAATAGTTCTTGCTATTGTCTGATCAATAATACTTGTCTTACCACTACCAGGTCTTCCTGATAATACCGTCAATGTTCCATAGAAGATTTTTAACAACTCATCGTCTAATGGTTTAATGCCAGTTTTTACACCATCCATCTGAGAAATATCAAGTTCCTCAATCTCAGAATAATCAACAACACTTTTTACAGGAACATCCTTTGCTTCTGAAATAAGATTCATAACAAATTCTTTTCCTCCAACTTGTAAACAATCATTGATATCCTTTAGTGGAACTCTCTTACCATTCTCTTTTTCAAAGAATTCAGGTGTTGATATATATTTTGTTCGCCATGTACCAAGACGATAAATACATTCTTTTCTCATTTTAATACCTGGTTCATCGTTATCAGACCAGATAATAATAGATTCAAAATTGTTTAACCAATCCCAATTTTCTTCAATCCAATGAAGATTACCAGCTCCAAGAGGAACACTTACTGTATTGATATATCCTGCCTCAATAGCACTCGCACAATCTGTCTCGCCTTCTGTTATAAGTAACGGCTTTGACGTATTAACTCTATTCATATTGAACAAAAGTGCTGATGTATCAGCATCTTTTTGACACCACGTTTTAGGCTGACCAGAATGTTTTTCAACAGTTCTTGCAGGTCTATACTTAACCATAGTCAAAACATCATTTGTATCATAAAAGTTAAATACACCGTTACCATGTGAATCCTCTCGAATATCCAAATAGTCAATTACATTTTTTGAAATGCCACGCTTTCCCCAATAGTCAACTACATGCTCTTTTTCATTTATTGGTTCTTCATGTGGATATCTATAATTGTGACGAGTTCTTACATCCTTTTCACCAAAACTGTATTCGATACCAGCCTTCTCGAATAGATACTTGGCAGCTTCTAAGAATGTGTTTCCTTTTTCCATTAAGACATCAATAATATCTACCGTTTTATTACATCCAAAACAATGAAAAGTCTTATTTTTCTTATTATATATAAAGCTTGCAGTGTCCTCATTATGATAAGGACAACAGGCTTTCAGATTTTTGTCATCAAAATTTTCTAATTCAAGTAGTTCTGCCATTAAAAAGGCATTATTATCGCCAAGTTTATCTTTAGCTTTTTCGATGTCAGTTTTTTCGATTAGCAATTACTCACCGCCTATGATTTAAATTCTTTTTCGTAAAATAGCTTTCTAAGTCCATATAGAATCTGAACAGGTTTTGTTGAATAATATAATTTCGATGATTCAATATTTTTTCTGATAAACTCTATAGGTACTTTGTTTTTAAAAACCATTGTGTTTATTGCTCTACATGCAATAGGGAACTGTGTTTTATCTTCTATACAATCCATATAAGCATCTACACAGTCTTTAATTTCTTGTTTCATACCTGCACAATCCCAATGGTAATGTTTCTTGTTTATTACCACGGACTCAGAGGCTTTAACTTTTTGTCCGTGGTGTAAACAATACTTATATGCGCAGACATATTCTCTTTCTTTTTTATCTGCCATATCTACCTCTTTTAATTAAATGGAAGTTCCTCATCAATGCTATCTGGAATATCCATAAAACTTGTATCAGTTGGTGCATTTGAATTGGCGGTGTTGTTTGTTGTATTACCATCAGCAGAAGCCTTACTCTCTGCAAACTCAACCTGCTCAACAACAACATCTGTTGTGTATACTTTCTGACCGTCCTTATTTGTATAAGAACCAGTCTGAATACGTCCTTCTACAACAAACTTTGTACCCTTACGACCATACTTCTCGATAAACTCACCAGTTTTACCAAAAGCTACACAATTGATAAAATCTGCTGTCTGATCTCCGTCTTTCTTAAATCTACGGTCAACGGCAAGAGAAAATCTTGCCACTGCTGATGCATTGTCGCCCTGTGTGTATCTTACCTCTGGATCTCTTGTTAATCTGCCAATAAGCACGCATTTATTCATTATATTTTTCCTCCTTATTCAAATGTCTTAACTTTGCATGTAAAGACATGTGTTCAGTTTTTGTCATTAATTTTAAATTTTCTTTTCTGTTATCATCTCTGATAAAATTGATATGATGAACGCATTCATCATCATTTAATCTTCTGCCAATAATACATTCCATTACCAAATCATGTTCCATAATATAACCACTCGAATTACTTTGTGGATGATCTGGAAAATACACTGCTATATATCCATCTGTTCTTTTCTTTTTATGCCCTATTCCACCTTTTATTTTAGATTCAGACATTTTTCTTCTAGTTTCATCTGTGACATATTTACCAGAATGTATATTACTAATCTTCTTTTTAGCCTCATCTGTATGATGCTTTCCTTTAAAACCTTGATGTTGTGGTTTTACAGGAATTTTATAATCATGAATTAGTCTGTGTATTTTACCTACAGATATATCTGTAATTTTTGATATTTCATTCATTGATTTATTTTCTACAACATACAGATGTTCTAACTCTTCTTTTGAAATCTCTGTCATTTATTACGCCTGTACTGGCTGAATCTCTTTAATCTTTGCTAAACAATCCTTTGCTTTCTGCATATCCTTAATTGCATTTGGATTTCCGCTAGGTACAAACTCTTTTAATGTTGTCATAAGCGCTTCGTTCTTTGTTCCTCCAAGCTGAGTACAAAGAGAAATAATCTCTTTCTTAATAGCTTTTAAAATGTCTTCGTCTGTCTCGGCTACTTCTGAATATGTAGGCTGTGGTGCTTTTGGTGTAGGTGCTTCACCTTGATTAGCCCAATCATAAAGTTTTTCTCCATCGTTTTCTGTAAGCACTTCAAATCTACCATCAAACAAATGCGTATTATCCTTATCAGCAGAAGCAACATGTGTATCCTGAGAAATCATAAGTGATACCGTATACTCATATGAAATATCCTTATCCTGCTGCTGCCCCATACCAACTTTCTTTGGTACTTGCTTACCGTTCTTATCTTCAAGAACCCAATCGTCTTTTCCTCTTGCTGTAGCAATAATGTGAATTGGACTATTAAGCACCTTGTCCATAAACTTATGGTGACGTGGTTTTAATTTGCCCCAATTAGTGAAACTATTGCCAGGCATTTTATCATGTACATCATTCAACCATTTCCATTCATGCGTCATTGAGTCAATGATTAGCACCTTATATCCAGCTTTAACAGCTTCATCAATTGCAGCCATATACTTCTCACACTCAAAAGGCTCTTCGAGTTCAAGCAAGTCATAATCAAACTCATTTGCATAATACTTGTTACGAGATCCCTCAGTGCCAATATATGCAATGCCACTATTGCACTTTTTTGCAATTCCTGTTGCCATTTTTAATGCGCTGTAACTCTTACCACTACCTGATGCGCCACTCAGCAACACCTTTAACCATACCTGCTCTCTTTTTGCTTTCTGAAATCCCATTACTTGTCCTCCTTAAAATTAAAAATTTATGTAAATATTGTCAATAAAACAATCTATATAAACGCCCAAATGGACGGAACACAGAAAATAAATTTATGTAAAATCTATCTTCAACAGTGATTTTTGAGTGCAAAAGCCCAAGGGTATGCTGTTCTTCCACCCATTCATATATCCTCTATTCAATTTTGATTTTTTGGAATTTTTTGAACGATCTGTTCAATGAAAATGCTTACTGAATTTACTGTTTATGTAATCTTCTACAAAGATTATCGTATGAATTACCAATTGAATTTCCCATAGTAAGCAATCTTGAAATATAACATCTGACGGTTTTGCAAATCTAAATCCATCTCCATATTTTGAAGCATGTTCTATTGTTCCGTCTCTACAATGAATAATAATAGTAATAATTGCTCCAATTATATGAATACTCATTAAAACTACTAACATGTTCACCTCCTCAAATTTCCCAATGAAACAGTGATTTATTTCAAACTCGAATAAACTGACTGTAGTTCTTCAATGATAATCTTTTCAGGAAATGTAATGCATGTAACAATATCAAATGTCTGATATAAAATAACAATAATTCCTCCAACAATTACACATCCTGTTAAGATTCCAAAAAAAATAGTAGCCACATCATAATATGAATGCCAATCTTCCTTATACTTTCCATAACAATATTTTGTTTTTCCAATAGCATATTTTCCAACAAACAACAGACAGATACCAATTAATATCCACACAACACTTGTTGCAATTTCGTATGTAACATACTTACCACATAGTTGCTGTAAATATGGAAGTACATTTGCAGAAGTCCAGTCAATTGCAAGACCAAACTTTTCTGCAAGAGCGTCTAAAATTTTAATTACTTCTTCTGACATAAATAAGTTTCTCCTTTATATGTTTATTCTCCATTCAATTTTCATTTTTATTGGAAATTGTTAGCTGAATTGCTAAGACTAATTATTCAAGAAATTTCTAATATCAATCATCATTTGCTCTGACTCATCAAGATAATATCTGTGTGTATCTACGCCATCATAATATTCAAAATACGGAATTGGTTGCTCATCTTCATCATACATCCATCCAAGTTCTGAATACGCATCAAAATATACTGACACATGCTTTCCGTTATAATCAATTACAAATCTGATAATCGCACCTGTAAATGGTGGAACAATCGTCACATCCCATTCTTTATCAAAGTGAAAAGCAGGAAGTTTTCTTGCCCAACCTCTAAAATCATGCATCTGTTCCACCTTTGATAACATTAGTGACTTATTTACATTTTCATGTAAGTTCATATTTTATTTCTCACCTCCAACTATATATTCTCTGTTTTAATCACAATACACATAATTGCAGCTATTGGATTCAATATTTTCTAAGTCAATAATCATTTCGCCATCTTCATGACATCTATCAATTTCAATATTAGAAATTTTAATAGAAGTGTCTGTCATTTCTATAATATTTCCTATGTAGTGGTCATGATGATTTGTAACTTTATTGAATAACGTAAATGCAATATCTTCACCAACTCTAAAGCTTTTCTTATTATCTGTTACTAATGTTCTTACTGTTTTAATGCTGTATTTCATAATCTATCTCCTTAAGAAATGTCAGTTTCCTTCGACTCTATTTCTTCACTGTTACATTGAAAACTGACCTTAAAATGCAGATAATCAACCAAATACCAGTTGCAATAGACCATTTAAATGTTAATCCAAAGCATATCGTAATAAGCTTAATGATTCCACATGTAACAATCCAACTAAGTCCATAACATACAGCTAAAATCAAAATTACAACAACTGCTGTTGCAGCACCTTCTGTCAATTTATTCTTTAAGTTACTCATCTGTCCTCTCTTTCTTTACTATTATATTCTCCAAATACTTTTTCTTTTCTGCTTCGACAGTCTTTTTGAAATCAAAATCATCAATTCCATCATTATATGATTTATAATTCTCATAACTATAAATCATATTTTCTGCTTTTGTTACCCTATCTCTGTAATTTTCAACATCCTTCTTTAGCTTGCGAATACCACTATTGAGTCTTTTGATTTCATCTAAGTCGGAAGCGTTGTAGTATTTGATCATTTTATAATACATAGAACGAACCATACTCTCCTTTAACATTTCTGATTGTTCTTGCGATATGTCCTGCTTTTTACATTTTCGATAACTTTCAAGAGATGATCCTAGAATTCCAATATGTTTTGGTGTATTTTCAAGTATGTAATCTTTATACTCATTCCACAATTCTTTACCAACCACCAAATAATTGTAATGACCATACCATGATTTCTTTGCATCAGATTTAAAATCCTGAATAGTGACTTTTATCTCATAACATTTAATAATTCCTTTTGAATCCATTGTCATGAAGTCAACTATTTCATTTCCATGACCATTGTTATAGAAACCAATTGTGATTTCTTCACAGCCATATATTCTCTTGATTCTGGTATCTTTTTGTAGTGCAGCTTCAATATCTAATGTTTCTTGGCGTTTTGCCAACCAGTCTCACCTCCTCGTATGAAATCGAAATTTACTACGCTTCATATTCTATTGCAGCCAACACTTCTCTGTACGGTGTTTCCATTGTTTTTGTACTTCCCCATTGGGTATATGTTCCTTTCAAACCTGTGTTAAATGGTTTTACAACTTCATACTTACAATATTTTGTAGAATTATTCAAAAATGCCAATCCTTCATGACAAGCCAACATATCGTGCTGACGCTTTTTATCTTTAACATCATATGTATCAAATAATTCTTTATATTTCTCATCTGACCATATTCCAACTCTTGTATTTCTGAAATCATGACACACATTTTTACCAACAAGTATTATATTGGATATTCTCTCTTTCCCAGCTTTTAAGACATAATCAGTTGCATTTACATCGCAATTAAAATTGAACGTCCTGACTGTTTCTTTTCCTTTAAATTTATCCAGTTCAAATGAAGCAATGTTCGTACCAACAAAACCACCATTCATCACTAGCCAATCAATGTGGTGCATTTTAATATAATCAGCAACAAGCGTTAATGCTCCACCAACAAATACATATTTTGCAACTGGTGGCATTTTCTTTAATACTTGAACGCCCAAACTTTCAAGTATATCTTTTCTTTTCAATCCATCTTCTGTCGTTGGGTATGGATCGCATACAACACATTTTAATACTCCTTCGTTATATAAATAATGAGCTGCAACAACATCATCCACATCAGCATCTAATTCTGCAATATATACTATTTCTTTATCCAACTTTTCACCTCCCAAGGAAACCGATATTTCTTGTTCTTTTTATTACTATATATAGTAGTTTAAATTTATCAATCTACTATATATAGTATGTATTTTTATAAAATACACTACCTATTGTATTATTCTCTCTTTTACTTCAATAAAGCAGCAATCTCATCAATTTCCAGTTCTGTTTTCTTATCATCAGAAAGCAACTTGTCCAACTTGCTCTCCATTTTCTTCAAATCAGACTCTTCTTTCTTCAGACCAGATACCTCTAACTTACTCTTAATATCTTTAATCCATGCTGTCACACTGTATCCTGAAATTTCAAAATCAGCCATATTAAGATCCTTTGCAGACATTAAATATGAATTTAATCTAATCAAAAGTAATAATAATAATGCATCGTCTGAACATACATTGAGATTAATTGTCATACCATCCATATTAAGAACACAATTTGTTTCAGGAATAAACCTAACCTTCTTCTCAGAAATTGATTTCTTCTTTGTCTCAATCTGTTTCTTTAATTCTAAAATTCTGTCATCGTTTTTACTCATTAAACTCGTACTCCTTCTTATATTCTCTACCATTTGCTAAATATTTTTGTTTGTATACTGGTTTTAACTTTTCAAAAACTGTTTCAATAGAAACTGGAATCATATGTGTCTGAATTTCTTTTTGACCATAACGTACTTCCACTTCTCTTTCTTCTGTCGGGAAAATATCAATTGCTTCCTTATCTCCATGATACATATTTTTGGCACTATATTTATAAACAGTATATTTGCCGTTATCTTCTGATCTATATGGCGTTGTCATTTCATATTTAATATATTCTCTATTGTTGTTTACCATAAAGCGAACATCGACATATTTTCTTGTTATATCATCATCGACATATGTATTAATTGCTTTTTCATAAAAATCTTCAAATGAGATATTTACAATTTTATCCTTGCTATCGTCTATAGGGGAGAATTGATAAGATGATTCCATCGAATCATAAATTTCAGAATATTTAGAAGTGCATTTATCATCGAGACAACTAATAAGTTTGTTTTTAGGAACACTTTTGAATTGCTCAAATTCATACTTTCCATCGCTTAATCTTGCGAACCAATGCATTTTACCATATGGAAGGTTGTCAATTCCTTTATAAGAAATTTTTGTATATCCAAAACGAGTTGGTTCACTTGGAATATCTTTATAAGATTTTATTCTTACAATTTTACCATCCTGTATAAACTCATAACCATATCCATATGTTTCAAAACGTCCCATATAAATACATTCAATATTTTCTTTTGTAAGATATGTTGCACCAAGAATCAAGTCTCTTGTCTTAATAGATTCATTGTTATGTACAATCTTATTATAAGCTGCAATCTGTTTATAATCAGGTGACTCAACTGGCATAAGAACTAAATCCTTACCATCCCATCCATATATAAATTCTCCTTCAAGTCCCTTACCCTTGATACAATTCGCATTTTCGAGAATGTATAATAAATTTTCAATGGTAATTTCAAACTCAAATCCTCTTGGATCATATACTCTACAATAAGCATGTCTGTGATCCCATCCTGTAGAATAATCACCAGCTTTCTTATTTAGTACAAATCCTTCTGTTGGAATATTATCAAATTCATCATTCGGAATTTTATCATCACGCCAACTATTCCATGATGCTTCTTTTCGCAACTTACCTTTTTCATCATAGTAAATGACATAGGCAAGTTTTCCTGTATAAGTTCCTGAACGATTTTGATATCCAACATTTATCGTTTTAGGAACAAAAATACTGCTGTTCAATCTGTTATTCTCTCCTTTCGTTGTATAAAATCATTTTCGCAAGAAAGATTGGATTCATTGGCTTTTAAAACCATTTATTACGCTATTTCTAACCTAATTGGGTGAGAACCTGCACCCTCTATTCCCTTGCTAAAAGCTTCAGGAATTACCTTTTTCATAATTTGATAAGCACCATTTACATCAGCATTGATTGTTTTACCATTATTGGCAATGAACAGACCTCTATGAACTCTTCTTTCTTTATTATAATTCTCTTTTACAGGTGATTCTTTGTCCAAAAATGATGTTCCACTTGTATATGCTTCTTCTGTCATAACAACTTCAATACCATATTCTTCACATTTACTCTGAATTTGCTTAACCAACATATCAAATGGAATATATGTGAAGTTCTGCTTATTCTTATTTTCTTGTTTCCACTTCTTATTTAATCCAATAATCAATGTATCAATTTCATTCTCTACACAATAATCCACCACCTTTTTACTTGCACAATGCATCAGGTATTTGATCTTCTTATATCTCTTATCTGTAAGCTTCTGAAGATTTTTGCTCCAATCTCTACCAGTTTCTTTCTTTAACTGAGATTGCATTTCAGCTTTTCTTTTGTTATAGAACTGATTAACAGATTTGATTGTACCACCTTTGATTACTACTGGCTGTAAACCAACGTTATTAACCATTGCTACAAGATTTTCTGTTCCTAAATCAATACTACAAATTCTTATTCTCTTTTCTACTACATCAGGAACTTCAATCTCATATACAATTTCCATCACATAATAATCGGCTTTGGGGACAAATCTACATTGCATCAATTTACCAACTGCATGAGTGTTTACCGTATAACCACCAAAAGGTTTAAACGCAATTCTGAATTGCCCATTATTTAATGAACATTGAATATTCTTTATCATGAAAACCTGTCTACCATCTTTAGGAAGATATTTTGGAAATCTTGGCATTCCCAAATATTTTGATTGATTCTTCTTCCAATCTTTAATAGCTTTAAAATATGACTTCCACATTTTATCTACTAACTGAATTGTTTTCTGAGCTGATTGTGAACCACATTCTTTATAACAATCCATTGGCTGCATGAGTTTCTGCACATCATAAGCACTGAGTTTATTATTGTTGTTTATAAATTCCTGTCTTATAATGTAATTTGCTTGATTATATACATTTTTGGAATAGAAACAATACTGATCAACTATATTATATATTGAATTATTTTTTCTAATAATCTGTTGCTCAACTCGATTAACCTTCATGTTCTTACACCTTATTTCTTACAACAATTCTGATACATATTTTCACCTCCGATGTATTATTCTCCAAACTCACAAGTGTCACATGTTGAAAAATACTTATCATGGGTCTATGCAGCATTGTGGTCTATTGTCATCAAAATCAAAATTTGATATATGTTTCTTTCTATCAGTTACTACAATTGCATCGACCGTTGGTTCACACATGATTACTTGATCAAATTCAATTCTTCCTCTTTCGGATAAATTTCTCCACTTTTCTAAAAGTGCATCACCGTCTACTAATCTCATATATTACCTCTATAATCCAAGGATATGTTGCTTTCCTGTGAAGTTACCCCAACTAATTACAATATTTCTCAATACCTTGTGTCATAATATCTCTTAATTCATCTTCTTCATAAGTAGAGCCAAACTGCGACCAACTACAACTACATTCTGTATCATTGTGTACTAACGCAAGTTTAAATACACTGCCACCATAGTTTTTATATGCATCTAATTTGATAGCTTTAATATGAGGAATTTTTAAACACCAATTATGCTCTTTATATTCAAACTGAATATCAGTAGCTTGACCAAAATTATAGTCAAAGAATTTAACATCATTCATATGCTCAATATCAAGAAGCTTTTTAATATAATCAATATACCAATCATATGTTTCCTTTTCTTTATACTTCTTTCTCTTATCAATCTTGTTACCATCTGCATCTTGATTCTTTAATAACATATTTAACCATTCTCTACACGTTTTAATAGTAGATGGCTGATCAAGTAGCATATACTGAATATTCTCTTTATAAATGCGAAATGCTTGTTGTTCAATAAGGTCATATTCATTCTTCATATCATCCAACGCCTGTTTCTTTGCAGACAATCTTCTTTCTGCTTGTGCAAACTTATTTAATGAACCCATTTCATATTCGCCATTATAGTTGTATGTGTCATTTTTATATACTAAAGACATTAATCGTTCACCTCTTTTATCTTTCTTAGTTCATAAAATCATTGATTTTATCCTTGTTTTAATATTCTCTACTCGATAGTCAATTTCATGTTGTTCCCATGATTTCTCCAATTACCTTCTTGCTTTTCCTCTTTGATTAGTGGAAACTTCAAATCAACCTTTCTAACAATATCTGTCAACTTTTTATTGCCTTTTAAAACTGAAATAGAATGACTTCTTCGATATGTATTAATTTCCAAAGCTCTTTCTAAAATTTTTTCATCTGATTCATAATCACTATTATATACATAAGCAAAACAGTGCCCTTCTTTTATATCAGTATTACCATAATCAAAATCTTCAAAAATTACTTTTTTCTTACCAAGATATAAATACATTTCCCCTTGAGTTGATTTATAAATTCCACCCACTTCTAATTTACTTAACGGAATTGTTTTTAAATTTGCTTTTCGCTCTCGCTCTTCTGCTTCTTTCTGAAGGAATATATTTATTTTATCTCTAATTTCCAACTCCTTTTTCGTTGGATTTTCAATCAGATATGTATTGCTTGTACAACTTTTATTGATATACTCTTCACTATATCCTAAATAAACAACTGAGCTACCTTGAAAAACTCCAATATGCATTCCTGGTGAATTTCTACCTATTGCCATTCCAATGCACATATCACCATCTTTAATCTCTCTACCTAAAATGTCTTTCAAATTTCCACCTCCATATTACAACCAATGAAACCTGAATTTATTGTTATTGCATATCATTCAATTCTTTATTAATATCTTTCTCAACTTCTCTTCTATACTTCTTTTTAAATAATCTACGATTCTTCTTTTTCATCTTTCTCCAACCATTGTGATTATTTGCCCAACAAGCATAATCGTGGGAGAACCAAGATTGATGATTTTCAGAAAATTGTCGTCTTTTAATCTCCGATCTCATACACTTACCTCGCTTTATCACATTCATTGAAATCTAAAAGCATCTTATATTTATATTCTCCAAACCTTTCTTTCCAACGCTGCTTTGCTTTATCAGTATCCCAACTAAAAGGCATCATATGGTAATTGATGAGGAAACATATATCTAAAACAACCTTATTAAACTCTTCCACTAAACTCTCTAAAACCAAATAACAGCCGACAGATGGATGGTCATAATAATGAGCTATACCATTTTCATCAATGGTCTGACAGTATAATTTGCCATAATCATGAAGAACTGCTCCCATATTGTATTCAGCTTTATATCCTTTTCCTGCAAATAAATCATATGTATTAAAGCAATGATTTTCTAAAGTCATAGTATGATGAGGATTCTTCTGGTTAAAATTTTTCATTTTAGCAATCAATTCACCTGTGGTCATTGCATTAGTATTATGAAATTTATGAATAATAATTTCATCAAAACCCTCTTCCTTGAATGGAATCTGAAATTTCCGAATCTGCTTATCTAAAACAAATTCAGGTACAGGGTGTTCTCTATGTAAATTATCTTCTTTGCACTGCTCAAATGGCTTTGAAATAATTACACATACTTTTCTGACATTTAAACCATTTACTTTCATCATAATTGCTCTACGAGATTTCATAGTCAGGTTAGTTGCATCTGCAATTACATTCTTTTTATTCTCCAAATTCTTGCGGACTCTATCGTGAAAAATTTTAAACACTTCTTCATTGTGTTCTTGGTCTTCGTAGTTACCTGTCAATTCTTCACGAATTGCATCCGATGATACAATTACTGTACTTGGATTTTCATTGGCAATCTGAGTGGCAATGGTTGATTTACCACTACCACTCAAACCACACATGATATACAATGTAGGTTTATTCATTTAAAGTCTCCTCAAATAATTCTTCAGCTTCTTCCATATCAGGTACATCAGATGTATCTTTGGCAATTCCCTCAATTACCTTAAATTCAAACACCTTATCCTTATAAGCCGTGAATGTTGCTCTGTTATCAATACGAACAACTACACCTTCAGCAATATGTGTCTTGCCGATTTCATCTGCTGGCATACCATCAAGATATTTATTTACTCTTTCTTTCAAATCTTCTGGTGTAGTAAAAATAAACTTCTCTAAATCAGGTACATGCTTAACACCTAACTTGTCGCACCATACAACTACAGTCTCCCAAGGTACTTCAACAACTGTTCCATCTGCTGTTGTCATTGTCATTCGATATACATACATCTCATTTTCACCTGGTTCACAACCATATGAAAATGTAGTTGTATCACCAAATTTCTTAGTAAATTCCTTTTCTTTAACACCCTTATTTGATACAGAACCCATAATTGGAGTTGATTCATTTACATATCCGACAATTTCATAGAAAATCTCAGCACCTTCAGGAAGCTTGTCTTTTAATAAATCGTGGTACTTCTTTCTAAATCCATTATCAGAATAATATCCATCATTCTTTGTCATATCCTTTAATACAACTCTTCTGCTACCAGATACAACAGAAACTTCTCTTGTAACCTTTGGCTGCATATGTAAGAACTTTCTCAGCTTACTATTCTTCTTTGTAACCTTGACAGTCTTCATAGTACGAGCTGATGTTCCGTGGAGCTTACGAGTAATATAAATCGTATCTCCTGGCTTAAATGCTGACATATTATATGCAAGCTGTGCAGTATCCTTATGTTCTTCAAAAAATGGATATGATATTGTCTCTTTCTGAAACTTGTTCTTCTTATTTGAATTGTTTCCATTGTTTTTTGAACGACTCTTTCCTCTTGGGATATATTTCTGACAAATTTCATGACCACCAAGAACTGTAATCTGATCGCCATCTTTTAATTTTGAAATATCTGTATACTTAGCAAGTGTCTCAATTGGCAACACAAGACCTTCTGACTTCTCGCCTCTAAGTCTAATGGCAGTTACGTTTCTTTTTTCAGCATCCATGTAGCCACCAATATTGTTTCCATTCTCGTCTTTCTTCCTAACAAGGTTATTATCTGTTGCGTATTCAAGTGACAACTGACCATCAGATGGGAAGAAAATTACTTTCTGTCCTTCCTGATAGCTCAAATCTACAATTACATTCTGTCCAAATACCTCTACACACTGTAATCTATCAGCGTTGCTATGTTTTCTTAATCCTTTTAATGTTGTGATATAAGCACAATACATAAGTTCCTCTTACCTTAGTAAGTAGTGCGCACTTTATCCTATAGGAACTTTTCTATTTTTCCTTTCTTTTTTAATCTTCTAATTTGTTACCTTTTGCTTCATTACAAAGCTTACACATTGTTTGATAGTTACTAATATCATCAATACCACCTTTTGAACGTGGTAAAATATGATCTTTTGTCATTAAAATTTCTTCATCATTATCATCAACTGCATACAAATTCAGATGATATGTTGATTGGTTTGCAAATTTTTCTTTTGCAAAATATTTTCCTTTAATCCCACAAACTGCACATTTGCAACCTTTGGTAAAAAATGTCTGGTATCTTTGACTATTACCTTTAATCAAATCCCCATCAAAATCCACTTTTGCAAGTCTTTTATCTTTCTCGAATAAAACATGCTTAATCTTATCGTGTACCTCTTCTATGGAATACGTGGATTTTCTGATAAGATTGTCATGTTTTGGTTTAAACTCGTGTAACCTAATATCTCTATTTGAAATAAAAACATTTTCTGCATTTTCCTTACTTAATAAATCAATCAAATCTCTTACTGTATGAATTTTATTGGAAATAGAAATAGTATTACCATTCCATTTAATTCTTGTAATTTCTGTATCAAGAGTAGGCGACAACGGATTATTGTTCTTTGGAAATTCTGTGTCTAAGAAATCCTCGATTGTCTTATATTTACTTTTCAATCCTTTCCCATTTATGGAATAATTAAATTTCAAACCCTTAAATTGCTGTTTCTTACTCATAAAACATATCTCCTTATAATTTATTGTCACCTATAAATTCTCTCTTTTTATCGTTCAAAAACTCCAAGGAAATGCTTCTTTATTGAGATTGTTTCTTAGTGGCTTTTTCCAAAAATTTTTCCATACTATAAGCGTCTTTATCTGTGAGTTTTCTTAACTTTTCATAACATTTTCCTGTCATCATAAGTGTATTATTCACTAAAAGTATTTTTGTGTTATCTGGTATAATTTTTATACCGTATCTTTTCAACCACTTCTTGTTAATACGCTTTTTCTTGTGAGTTCTTCTTTGAACATCTTTAGTGATATACTCAGTTATGAGAATTTTATAACCTAAACCTTCGATTGTTTTTATAATCATTTATTCTCCCATCTGATCTACAATACTCTGTAGCTTGTCAACATATATCTGAGCGTCCCTTTTATGTCTAAGCTGCTTAATATTAACAGGAACAAAAGCTAATTTCGATTCACCAAAAACATCATTATTTGAATAAACTTTCATAAACTGGCACATAGTTTCAGCATCAATCCTATCTAAATCTGGCTGAAAACAAATCACATCACCTTTCTGTGGATGCAATTTTCTAACCTTAATAAGCGTCTGTTTAAATAACTTCTTTTTCTGTCTCTTGTTCATAATTTAATTTATCTCCCTTACATAACTTCTAAATGATATTCTTCAACGTATTTTCTTCTCTTCCAAAACTTCCACCACGGAAATTTCACATATTCTATTTCTATAACTCGAAATATCTTGTCCTCATTTTTATCTCTATCTAACCTTAAAGCAGGTGAAGCAAACATTATTTCGGCTAATTCGTTAATTGAAATGTGTTCTCCAAGTTTATATTCCTGTTTGTGTGGTTGTGGAGGATAATAGGAAATTACGTCATGTTGTCGTAATTCATATGCTCTCATATTGTTATTCTCCTATTCACTTACTCTAAATACGTTTGCATTACCAACTGCCAAATCTTTTACTTCTACAAAAGAATTTAGATTATCTTCCATAGTTGTAATCAATATCTCATCAAATAAATCTTCCATCATACAAAAGAATCGTACAGACGGATAAAATCCTGGATATTCTTTTGAACGGTATTTATTAACACCACCTCTTAATACAGGAAGTCCATGTCTTCTACGCTTATTGTTATTCCAATGGATAGGATTGTCATAAAATGCTTTCTTCTTTCGTCTGTACTCTTCTAATTCTTCTCTTGCAAGTTTGTCAATCTCTTTTTCTCGTTCTGTTTTCGGAGGTTTGCCATGAATAATATTGTCAAATTGTTTTCTGACATTATCATTTACTTCTGCTTTTTCTGAATCACTCATCTTATCAAGGTTTTGAGCTACATCTAATAGTGTGTTTTTCAAATTGTTATTCTCCTGCTTCTATATATTCCAATATCCAACTGTCGTATTTATTTTCTTTAATTAACTGCTGATATAAATTTATCCATTCTTGTGCTGAAAGACTTTGAAACTTCCAAACACATTCTTTCCAGTATCTGTGTATAAAACGACTTTTTGTTTTTAACTCAATGCACTTCACACATTTATCGTATAATTTCTTGGAATACAAATTCGATTTACTTTTATTCCAGCCATCTATAAATGCTTCAGTCGGATCATACCTACTTCTCATATTAGTAAGAGTTCTGTCGTATAACTCAGTTTTTGCATTGCATAAACAATGAAACAGAAAGTAGATGTCTTCATAATCGTTTTCAAACTCCCATTCTCCAATATTTAAATCAAAATACATTATTCTCCATTCCTTACTACATCAAACTTAATTGGTAACATAGCTGTAAATCTACTCTTCATCCAAGGTTTTTCTTTTGTAACAAATTCATCACCAAATTCTTCTGCCAATACAAAATCCCCGACAGTGTAAACAATAGAATATCCAGTTAAGTCCTTTGGAATCTCCTTATTTACATTACAGGTTTTAAGATAAATCATTTTATCTATGCACTCACCCATTAAATCTTGAAAGAATACAAACGTTCCATCACAATTGCAACGCTGCATTGTGAAATATTCAAAATCTGCATCTGGATCATACTTAATAATTACATTAAAATAAGGTTTATCACCTTTAAGATAAGGAACATCTATTAAAATTGTTCCATCTTTGATGTAAGAAATAACCGTAAATAACTCTCGTATATCCTGCTCAATCATGGATTCATATTTATTATTTTCCATACCATTGCACTGACCTGATGCAATTCGTTCTTTTACAAATTCTAATGATTTACCCATCCTGTTCTCCTGTTTCTACTTGATCTTCATTCAACAAACCAAATTTTCGCAAATAATACTGTTTGGTTTTATCATCGACTCTACAATAAAAATTATGTCTTCCTGATTTCTGTAGAGATAATGTGTTTATATTAAGTTCTGCATTCATAATAATCAGCAATTCATTTAATGTAATATCATAGCAATGAAACGTTTCGCCTATTAAAAGCTTATAATATTTCTTTTCTAATTCTGTTATTATTCTCACCTACTTTCATGACCAAATGAAACGTGGTTTTCCTTGGCTTTTTCAACCTCTGAAAGCCTTGATTTTAGGGCATTTCAGAGATTGAGATTTTAATAAAACTATCCGTATTGCTCAAAATTATTTTTTAATAAATTTTCACATAGAATAAGTTCTATTTTGTTATTACTGAGAATACATCTACCATCTGATAATTTTTTCTACAAACCAAACAGAACCAATTTCTAATTTTATTCTTTCTAACTCATTTTTATCAAATAGAGTTGTTTTAAATTCTTTGGTGCATTCATACATTCTCATGTTTTTATTCTCCTAATGGTCTTTCATATGTAACCAATTTTTCAACAATTAGATCCTTTGGTAATAAATCTCTACAAAAATATGCCGTTGCAAATGGACTACCTTTTATTACAGAATCCATATGCTCTTTATTGTGATAGCAAATTCTTGCATCAAAACTAAGGATCTGAATACCATCTTTGAAATATTTATATCTTGTTTTACCTTGTAGGGAATTAAGCGGTAGAAGAACCGCAAACGGTTTGTTGAATGAATAAAGTCTTTCTAAGACCTTATCTTTGATTGAAAATGGTGGATTACTTACTATTAAGTCCCAATGTTCAGGCTCATACTCAAAGAAATTCTGACCTTCTGCTAACGAACTTCTGACTACTCTGTAACCTAATTCTGTCAATCTTTTGTTGAAAGATGACCATTCCTCATCGAATGGAAGCCATATAATCTTGCCTTTTGGAAGATATTTGACAATGTGATCCACAGCGTAATAGGGCGTGTATAACTCATTATCTTCCTTATCTGATGTTAAATATCCAATATTTAATGCCAAAATTTGTTCACCAATAGTAGCTGCGCAGCTTTACTCACATGTGAACTCTTATCCTTTCATTAATTTGTAATTACATTGTTATATTCTCTGTTTTATTATGAAACTTTTTGCTTGCTTCTGAAAATACATCATAGATACTTCTATATCCACCATCACTATTTTGTATATCTGTATCAAATAATTCTTTGAAGAATACTTTGAATGCTTCTAATTGTTCTGATTCTGACGCATTTTCATCAATATCATGATTTATGATTCTTATTGCTCTGTCTAATTCCAATAGACCACCTCCACAGGAAACCAAAATTTCTTGTTAGTTTTACTTTTCACTATATGTAAATAACTTCTCGATTCTAATATTCTTATCATCACTTTTTTCTTTATTACTATCTAAAAGTGTTTTCGTTTCTTTCTGCCAAATGCACTTAAAATCATCAGGCATGTTATATTCACTAATTAAAACAGTATTATTTACACTTGCCTTCTTAACCCATTCGTAAAATTCTTCATATGGGAAGCCTCCAGTTGAATACTTTGTTGTATCACGATATGGAATGTCACAATAAATAACATAGTTTTTAATTTTGTCTAATGGGATATCTCTGAAGTCGAATACTTCAAATTGAATATTTTTAAGATTTGGGATTTGTTTGATAGTATTTTTATATGCCTCTAAGGAATAATTACGTTTTCCAACTTTATCTCTTCTGTATCCACCAAACCATTTTCCACCATATGAAAGCTGAAAACCAACATACCCAATTAAATAATCTGGATATTTTTCTTTATTGTTCTTAATATCTTTATATTTTTCTTCTGTAATTTCTTCTGGCGGTATCCAACCTTCTGATAACTTTTTAAGTACAGCAATTAAATATTTATGATTGTCTGTACCTATCTTTTTATTACATTTAATTTTATCAATCATATTAGCACCTCCAACAAAAGGCTCTAAATATCCTTCCGTCTCATTAGTTATATATGACTGAATAATTGGTGCTAAATCTTTACTTAATCTATTTTTGCTGCCAACGTATTTCATAAATTACTTGGAGTAAGGAATTCCTTCTTGTGTACACAAACCTCGTCTCCTTTCAGTATTTTATTCTCTTAATTAAGTTACACTTATCAATAAATCTTGATTTATGTATTCAACCACTCTCTTACTTCCAACCTCAAAAATATCCTTGTCCTTCTCAAAACATATGTAATTTCTACCTGTATTCAAAGCTGCGACTGCCGTTGTACAACTTCCTGCGCATGAATCAAGAACTAAATCTCCTGGATTGGTATAGGTCTTAATAAAATACTCACACGCTTCAATAGGTTTTTGGCACTGATGCAAGCTACTTTTCTGAGTATCCCATTTGAACTGTAGAACATCTCTTGGATATCTTTGTGTACTACCACCACCTGAAATACCAGTCTTTGTAGCACCATAACAGCTACCATCTGTCGTATGCTTTGTATAAGAATGAACAGGCGTATGTCCTTCTGTCATTTGTGGATTGTATATAGGGAGTTTCTTATAGAAAATCAAGACATTTTCGTGTGCCTTCATAGGCATTTTCTTGGCATTTAGATGACCAGTTGCTTTGGTCTTTTCGATAATCCATTCATAGCGATATAGCTTTTCATTACTACAAGCGAGTCTCTTATCAAAAGGTGACTGTGCCCATAATGCAATACAACCATCATCTTTGACGATTCTCTCGTATTGTTCCCATAACGGCTCGAATGGAATTAACACATCCCATGAATTCTGGGTTGTTGAAAATGGCAGATCCGTGAAGATAAAATCTATTGATTTATTATCAATCTTTTTCATACCTTCAAGACAATCTTCGTTGTATATTTTGTTAATCTCTAACATTTCTTACTCAGAGCAAATCCAGATTTAATGCTGCAGCAAATCTCATGCTCCTTTCAATGTATTATTCTCTTAATCAGTTAATATGAAATGTATATACTGACCAATATGCTCCTTTAGTTCTGTTTCTAAATCATGACCACCAATAATCAAGTTATCAATATTAAATCCAGTAATAGTCCATTCTGAATACCCTACATAATGTCCTTGAGTTAATAAATTGCCAGTTACCATATAGCTCTCAAAATTCATCTGTGCTTCTTCTAATGTACACACTTCATCTGAAAACCAACATCTTAAATTCGCATTTTCAATTGTTGTAATCTTTCTTCCAAGTCCTTCATCAACTTTCATATAATTAAAATAGTCCATAATTTCTTCTGCAAGACTTAAATATTGCCAACTGTAGGATTCTTCAACTCTTTTCTGCGAAATTCCTAAATTATTCTCTTCGTCATACCCAAGCCAACCATGTAAAATTAACTCCATTTCTGCCTCCTAACTTCCAAGGAAACTTCGGATTCTTGTGCCTACTTTTTATCTGTAATCTCAAATGGCACAATTGACTCTGGAATATAATTAACCTCATACTTGTACTTATTCACTTCAGCACCGCCTAAATCCTCAATGACATACATCGTATCTTCATTTAGTCCAATAATATGTCTCTTATATGTACCATCTTCCATCTCTACAACAAGTGTTACCTGATCATCCGTTGCATCTTCCCTACTAAATGCACCAATCATTTCAAACTCAACCTTATCAGTACGAGTGTTAATTACTGCAAATCTTCTAAGAACATTAAAGTTCTCAGCTTCCTGTTTCATATTGTATGTAACCTTTTTTGATTCAGTTTCAAAAGCACACCCTGTTAATGATGTTGCTACCATTCCAACTGCTAACATTACTACTAAAATTTTCTTTTTCATATAATTTACTCCTTACTATCTCAAAATCTTACTCAACTTATTCACAACTTCTTCGCACAATCTGTACAAACAAATTTTCTTAAATTCTATTCTTAAATCGTCAACAGCCTGTCTATATTGCTGACGTAATTTGTTATCTATCATATTATTTTTCATCATACAATTTAATTGTTCCATCTGAATTATAGATGGGTGTCATACTATCGCCCTGAATCCAGTAATACAAAACATTTGTGTTTTTATCTACTAAAATTGCTCCATAAAAATTTGTTTCAACAACCTCAAAATCACATAATTTCGAATTTGGACTCTTAATTGTCTTGTCAATATTTACAACATTAGTACAACCAGTCATTCCAAAACACAATGTTAATCCTAATACAACTGCTAAAATTTTCTTCTTCATATAATTTATTCGTCCTCCTTTAACACAAGAATTGCTTTATAGTATCTACTATTGCATGAACTAGATTCTACTTTGTATCCATCATCCAAATAATCATTCATAGCATTCTCAAAATCATTGCTGTTTTCCATTTCTAAAATTACACAGTTCTTCATATTGTTTATTCTCCTTTGCTATATCCAGTTTCTTCAAGGAATTTATCAAATTCCTCTTTTGTCATATTGTTTGGATAATACATATCCATTACCATGTCAAACGGCTTCAAATAATTATCCAACACATCTTCGGCATCTTCCTTTGCTTCTTGCATTTTCATATTAATATAATCTTCTCGTGTCATATTCCATGCAGTAGGACAATCTGTGACAGAAGAAAATCTACAATATAATCCATTTGGTTGCTTTGATACAAATCCTGCCATATTATTCTCCTTTAAATTTGACACTATTGCTTTTTATTGTACTTAATTAAGATATTATTCAAATCGTCTATAATGTCATCACATATTGCAATTTTCCCACGCAGATACCCTTTATCCCAAAATCCATACTCTGATAGTTCACTATCATCTGACATTTGAGAAAGTTGCTTCTCATATCTTAGTTTTCTTTTTTCATATTTTTCAATTAATCCCATTTAAACCTCCAAAAGAAATCTATGTTTCTTGGTAAAAATATTACCATATATAGTGTCTATATTTTCTATAAGCACTATATATGGTATCTCATTTACACCCGATACATAAAACTTGGCATTGGCTGTAATTTAAACAGATTTTTCTCATGCATTGAATCAATCTTGCTTATAATTCCAAACAAATCCTTTACAAGTTTTCTGCTTTCCTGAACAACACGCTTGAATACCTTGATGACTTACTCCCAAAGAATGTGCTGCTTCTGTTATACTTTGCCACTCTTTTATAATATTTCCATTTTTATCTTTTTGAAAAATCACAACTGCATTTGTTCTATTTGGAATTGTTGCACGTTTAATTACTTCTTCAATATTAACGTTTCCATTATTATATGCCCAAGCATATCCACCTGCTGTTTTACAATTACCCTTACAACAATCCGAAATCTGTCCAGATGATATTCCAGTTATCTTATATGCCTCTTCCATACTATTATATTCTCTTATAATATTCTTGTTGGATATGTCTATTTGAACTATTTTTCTTTTATAGACACGTTTATGCCTTACTTGTAAATCATCCTTTATTTGTTTTGATGAAAATATATAATCATCAAATGTAATATTCTTTTGCAAAAGCTTTTCATAAAACCCTTTTACAATTTTTTCTTTTGTTTGGAAATTTGTATATCTAATAATTAACAATGGAATATTATTTCTACTACAATAATCTTCTTTTAATTTATCCAAATGTTTTCTATGCAAAAAATTTTCCTTCTTTTGCATGTCAGATTCACTATTAAATGTAAACGGAAAATAATGTTGTTCTCCATGTAGTTCAATTAAAAATAAGAGTTTCTTATTTTGTGGATGAAAAATTGCAAAATCGAATGGCAATCTTCTTTTATATTTACAATCATCAAACTTATATTGCGTATCAAATATAATTTGTTCATCTGTCAAGAACTGGCTTAATTCGAACTCAGCTACAGAAGATAAACATCCACATGACTTAAGTTTTCCAGAAGTTAAAGACGATGATAAAGCGTTAATTTTCTTACCACAATCACAATCACAACTCCATAATGATCTATGATTTTTCATACCAAGAAATTCTTTTACAATTAATTTTCCAAATCTTTTTCCTTCTAAATTCTTTTGTGGTTTAATATTATCTCTTCTTATACATCCACATGATTGAGTATGTCCTGATTTTAAATGTCCTGCGGCAACTAAAATCAATTTAGGGTTGCCACAGCCACATTTACACCACCATCTCACATGTCCGCTTTTATCGTTATCTCCACGTTTGATGACTGTTAATTTTCCAAATTGTAAATTAGTTAAGTCTTCTGCCATTTTAGTCTACATATCTTTCCATACCTGTTTTATAATAAGGAATAGGCATTCTCTTAAACCGATATTTTTCTACTCGATTATCAATTTTCTTTTTAATATCTTTGTCGTCAATCTCGCCTGTTCTAATATATCTATCCATAACAGAGTATTTAAATCCCAATGCATCTTCATCTGTACTTCCACACAGTCCATCAGACGGAATTTTTTCGATTAATTCATTTGGCAATCCAAGTTCGTATCCAATAGCTTTCACTTCTTCTACTGTTAAGTCGCTAATTGGTGCAAAATCTCCAACTGCATCACCCCATCTGGTTTCCCAAGATAATAATGTTTCGGAAAGATTGCACGTATTAGCGACACGACCGTTTACTGTCTGTGATACTGCATAAAGTGTAGTCATACGAATACGAGCAGGAAGATTTGTTTTTGTCTGAATTGATAACTCTTCATCTAATGATGTTTTAATCTCATATTCTGCAACATTCACAATTGTTCCGACTGGAATAATAGTACGTGGAATGTCTAAAAAACTGCAAAGTTTACGACTATATTCAATATCTCTTTGTCTTCCCTGTGGCATCATCACACCAAAAACTCTATCCTTACCAAGAGCTTCTACACATAATGCAGCTACAACACTTGAATCCTTACCGCCAGAAATTCCCACTACTGCCATACAATCTTTACCATTCTGTTCAAACCAATTTCTGATCCACTCTACGATTTCATTTTTTACTTTCTTAGCATCAAACATTTATATATTCTCCTTCCTACATTCGATTCATCACATCATAGAACCGAATTAAATACTCATATACATTTCTAGGAACTAATTCTTTTACCTTTTCAAATTCACCCTTTTCACATAAATCTCTAACCAAACTTGAAGAAGTATGATTTTCTGGTATCTGAATTTCTGTGAAGTGATTTTTATATGCCATAAGATTTGCTTCCATTAAAGCAGTCTCAAGGTTCTGACCTTCTCTCACACATGCTACAAAATTATATTCCTCAACAAACGGTTTCCAATTATACCAAGTTGTAAGTGTTTCAATATTATCCATTCCTAAACAAATATAGTATTCGTTGAAGATATAATCTTTTTCATTCATATCTCTTATCTGAGTAATAGTATTATATGTCCTCTGTGGAAAGAAGCTGGTTGTTTCAACTTCGGATGCCCACATATTATTTTCATCACAATTTGGCATTGAATTAATCAGCGATACTCGACAATATCCAGGTATCAAAGTCTTTTTCTTCGCAACATATGTATCATGTGCAGGTATAAACAATATAGCATCAGCATTAACCGCTTTTTTAGCAGTCAATGCCATATCAACATGGGCGTTAGTAATTGGATTAAAACTTCCTGGTATAAGTAAAATTTTATTCATGATTCATTCTCCAATTAATACATCTCTTTAGATAATCAACATAATCAGGGTTTTTACACATACCTTTACCTTCTACATCAGACACTTTTGCAACATCCATACCGTTACATTTAGTGGTTTTCATTACAATATTTAAAGCAGGAACATCTGTGTCATTACTCAAATAAGTACCAATTCCAAATGCAACGTTTACTCTATCATGAAAGTGTCTGAATAACTTATCAGCTCTTTCAAAATCAAGACTATCACTAAACAGAAGTGTCTTTGTCTTAGGATTGATACCAAGTGACTCATAATGATTAATCATCTTTTCACCCCATTCAATCGGATCGCCACTATCATGTCTTACACCGCTGAATAATGTTGCATATGTCAACTGGAAATCTTTCAAGAAACAATCCGTTGTAATTGTGTCTGTGAGAGCAATACCATTTAACACACCATACTCTCTAACCCATGCGTCTAAGGCATACCAGTTTGAATATGCCGGATTATGCTTGTGATTGCCCTGACCAGAACACATAATCCATTCATGAGCCATAGTTCCAACAGGCGTGAGATTATATTTCTTTGCGAGATATACATTAGATGTACCAACAAATTTAGATGGACTGTGTAATGTATCATTCAAATGTGAAAACTTCTCAACAGCTAACTCCTGTGCTTCAGCAGAAAGTCTTCTTCTAAGACCAAATTCAGAAAATGTACCAGCATACCAATGACCGCTTCTGAGATTTTCATACTTTTCATTTAATCTCTTTTTGAAACTATTAAGCAATTCCTCATAGTTATATGCCATTCTGAAATATACTTCGTTTACAATCGCAAGTGTAGGAATCTCATACATAGAGGTATTAAGCCATGTACCAAATGTTTCGATAGAAAGACCACAATCTGAATCTGTTGTAATTTCAAAATCCTCATATCTTGGCTGCCACAATCTCAGAAAATCAACATATGAACCTTTCATCCATTTGATATTATCAATATAAGTAAGTTCATCTTCTGTGAATCTCAAACCACAATATAATTTAATCTGTCTACGGATCTCTTCTACCATTTCTGGTGTAAAATGAACATCCTTATTACGACATTTAAAACTCCAAGTGGTTTTATAATCGCTAAACTGATGATAAATAGCCTGTCCCATTGACAATTTGTAGGCATCTGTCTCTAATAAACTTGTAATAATCTGTTCCATATTATTTTCCTTCTTTCTTGATTTGATTAAATATTGTTCTAATATCATATTCCCTGTTTTCGTACTCATAAAACAGAGAAATATACTTATCAATAAAAGCTATGTCATTTGGATGCATTGCAATTGGCTTACTTTTCTTAGATTTCCACCATTTTAATTCCTTCTCAAAATTAAACGATTTACCATAATATGCTCTACCTGCTCCAAGATAATCACAAAGCATTTCTTTTTTATACTTCATTGGCATTTCAATAGGATTCCCACCATTATCAAAATTGTCCTGCCAATATTCGTAATGGTGCTTGTTTCTTCCTTTATGGTGCATCCAAGCTGCTGACCAACCATTCTCTTTCTTGCAAGCATCTATTGGACTTGAAGTACCTTGATAATACTTAACACTCTCCCAAAATTCTGTTGGAGAAAATTTAGATAAATCATGTACTAACCCTTGAAATGGAATTCCCACTTTACAGCAATAGTAGAACACCCAATGTTTATGCGTACAGACTTTCTTAAAATGTCTAAAAGTATTAATGATATAATTCTTATACTTCATTATTCTCTCCAATCACTTCAATCTGACACATCTTCATAGTTGCTAATGCAGCCTTGTGAGTATCAGGTGTGACACCTGCGCAACAGCTTGCATCTACTGTAATATCAATCTCAGGATAATTTGCTCTAATAATAAGTGCATTTGAAACCACACAGATTTCGGTGCATAATCCGCAAATCTCAACGCTTTCAAATCCAAAATCCTTCCAGTTTAACCAACCGAATGTAGGCTTATCAATCAGAATATCGTTTTCAATATCAAAATCTAACTTATCGGAAATCTGCCAACCAATAGTATTCTTTACACAGTGAGTAACAGGAAGATGCTTGCCCTCATATGTTTCTAAATAATTCTCAGGATGTGTATCTCTTGTAAAAATTACCTGCTTACCAGCATCCTTATACTTCTTAATTTTCTTTGCTACGTTTGATACAATCGACTGTGCTTCCTTTGTGCCAAGTGTTCCATCAATAAAATCATTTTGCATGTCTACAACAATTAATGTTTCTCTCATTTTGTTACCTCTCTTCTTTGTTCTTTCATTACCAAATGGCTAACGTTTACTGCTTCTCTCATAGCTTCTGCAAACTCATAAGCACAATCAGAAGTAAATCTTTCCTGCACTTTTGCAATATCATTTGTATCAACTTCACTATGAATCCTTGCGTCAATAATATATTTTCCGTCTTTACATTGAATATCTATCATTGTTTAATTCCACCTTTCCATTTCATAAAAGCAACATAAATCAACCGCATGATTTCTTTGAATAGTAAGATTATCCACTTTTCCCTTTAGTTCTTTATTTTCTTTTTCAAGTGCAGTTATTCTATTTCTTAATACATCTTCTGTTGAGAACTTCTGAGTTCCAATCTGCTTATAATCAGACGAAACAGTTTTAACAGAATAATTGCTAATATAATCTGTTGTCCCATCAGAATATGTAATTGTTGGCTCAAAGAATCCACGCTTCTTACACTCATCACAATGGCAAATGGATGAAATATATCCAATTTTACCTTCGTTATTTTCTACAAAATCGCCTCATGGAATTGAATATCTGTTGTATTATTCTCTTCTGGAACAATTGGATCTCTGAACCTAAGAGTTATACCATCAATAGTTCGAACAGTTCCAATGTGTAAATAGCCCAGATTTTCATACTCTTTAATCGTTTTGCGAGCATCATTTAAACTTACTTTAACTATCATTTATTTCTCCTTATCTGAATAATCGTATCGCCAACTTGCAATATCCACGTCACTTCTATATCCATCACACCCATCTGCATCAAATATAAATTCATAATATGTGTGTCCCATCCACTGATGATATTTGTGTTCTGTTCCATTTTTATCTTTTACAATTATCCATTTTCTCTCTTCTGGATAATCGTCTCTGTTGTGCCATACGTGGTTATCTGCTTCTAAGCCTAACCATTTACCATTTTTATATCGAATACCTGTAATTTCATATTCCTTATCATCTATAAATACAACTGCTTTTGTATGGTTAAGAATGTAAATTGGCTGTTTAATAATTTTCTTCCACAAATTATATAAATTCATCTACACACCTCCTAAATTTTTCAGAAGAAATTCCGCTTTCAATGGAACTTCATATTATGTTATTCTCTTAATCCGCTCAAGATCCATTCAACTGTTGGTTCATTCCAACCATTACCCATCAGACTGCACCTTTTTGAGTATGATAAATAACGACCTTTGAGCTGAACTTTTGTGAAATTATCAGATAATCCCTGCAATCTCTCATATTCAATTTCTGTAAGTTTTCTTGGTCTGCCACTATCTAATACTTTCTTTTCGTGGTATCCACCATTGATACAAGTTAATGTGCTGCACTTAAAATCTGGATTATAAATTCTTCTATTCATTTCCATAGAATTAACTTTTAATTCAGCACATACACGCTTATTCATATCCAAAATCTCAAAGTCCTTCTTGTAGAAATACTTCTCATCTACATTATTCTCCATAATATCTTTCAAAACTAATGAAGATTCTTCAGGCAATTCGCCTAGTGGTATGTTTGTCCAATAATATCTCTCACGATTCTGAGCTGAAAAAATTCCAGAATCAATCAAAATAGGTTCAACACCAATACATTCTGTCATTGTTTTCAAATCTTCATCACTGCTTGGTATTACATTTTCAAACATGAAATATTTGGGTTGAATTACCCTAAGACACTCAATCGCTTTAAAGAAAATTCCTGACTTACCATCAAGACCATTGTTAACTTCTTTACTTTCAATTCGTACTCTTGAAAGTGACTGGCAACAAGTTCCTGCCAACAGAAGATCAAATCCTTTGAATTGTTCAAAATCCGCTTCATATAAATCGCCATGATGTACCACAAGCGGAAAATGGCACTGAGAAACTGCTATAGCTTCTGGTAAAATTTCATATGTATGATATTCTCTTATAGGTATTCCGAGTTGTTGCAACGCATATAATCCTGTCTCTACGCCACCACATAAACTTAACACTCGTAGCCCTTGAGAATTATTTTTTTTCATTATTCTCTGTCAAAATACATTATTTTACAGAGGTTACGTAACCATAATTACCTAGAATTTACTGTTAAATCCTTTCATTTTTTTATATTATATTGTTGTAAAATCACTCGAAAATAGACACGTCTGCCTAATCGAATGAAAAAAATATTTCTTGTTACTTTTATTTGGAAAGTTTGGCTGATCAGCCATGAATAGAATTACTTCTATATTGAATTATTCTCTATTTGTATTAACTATCTTTGAAATAATTTCCCATGTTTAATATCAGTCCAATGAACAAGTTTCATTAAACCATGCACATTTCGATACCATCTATATCCTCTCGCATTACTACTTGGTTTAGTATGTTTGCCATAATAGAATATTTTTTCACCGTCATAAAAATCTGTAGAAAAATATATGCGATTTGGATGTCTTATGTAATAAGTTTCTTTAGGGAAATCTGCATTACTGTAATCTAACACTCTTTCACCTCGCTAACTTTGAACCATAATAAGTAATATGTACCTTCACTTTGAAATACTCACCACAACTATGACATTTTACTTTTACTTCTTTGCACCAACCTTGAGTTACCAAATTCGTCAAATCATATTCCATAACTCCATCTTGATATTCTTTCTTGCAATATGGACATTTTGGATATGTAAATTTACTTTTATTATACATAGCTACTCCCATTCTACCGTTCAAAGATTTCCTCAATAACTTTCAACTTAATACTTTGACTAAATTCTGAACCAGCGGCTTTTGGATGACCACCGCCACCAAATAAACTTGCAACATCTTTACCTAGATCAATATCTTCTTTAACGGTTCTATAAGATACCGTACAACCATCAATATCAATCATAGCCACAAAATCAATTTCAGGATGCATTTTACAAAGTCTATTACCTAATTCACTAACAAACCTATCTGCAAATACAAAACCACAAACCTTACCACACATAGGACTGGTAAACATAGTTTCATTCTTCTCTTCGATATATCTATCAATTTCATCCTGCTTAATCTTTAGAACAACCTCATCTTTGGCAGATAATAATGGGAATATTTCACCACGTATCTCCGAAATACACCAATGAATAAAATCATCTCGACCATACAGATAAAGTAAGTCATTTACCTGCTTACAAATAACACCATCTTCACCGAGTTCTGACCATCTCCAAGTGTCATAATCTCTCACAAGTTCAGCAAATCTTCTTAATATATCTGAATCTTTCAAATAACCATTCTCGATTAACCAATAATAAAACATTTCTGTTCCACTGGTTTTAATAACTCCAAGCTCCTTATCTTCATACTCAATAGTCACAGAACACCAAAGATACTTATTAAGTCCTAGAGCTGTTGGATGGTGATCTAATAAATAGAAATTATCAAATCTGTCATCAATAATTTTCGCTGTATCTTCATTTACTCTAATATCTGTAATAATACACATATCAAATTTTGTTTCACTATCAATAAACTCCTTGACACTTGAATCAATGTTATCATAATCACAATATGAAATATCTACATCATCTCCAAATGCAAGTTTTGCCAAAATACCACAACCAATTCCATCTAAATCCGTATGACTGAATAATTTAATCATGTAATCTCCTCTCTGCTATTTCTAATAATTTTTCTTTCTCATTTATATATTCTCCACTAATGACTGAATCCAACAGATTATTTAATACCTCACCAATTTCTTTTCCTGGCTTATATCCAATTTCAATCAAATCATTGCCATTAACAGCCAAATCTTTCAGTGAGAAACATTCGTCTTTCTGTAAAACTTCCTCTAAGATATATTCGATATTGTCAATTTTCTGAAGCCTACTCTCTTGTTCTGTATAAGCTTGTGCTTTAATATCTGCTCTACGAACATTCAATAGTCTTCTAAATTGTTTTTCTCCAATCTTATTGAGCCATCTCTTGACATACTTTTCACCGACTTCAAAAGTTGCATCATGATAATAAACAAGCTGAACAACCTTTTCTCTTGTATCATTATCAAATCTTAATCGCTTCATTATTTCATCAGTCATATCAGCACTAACTCTTCCATGTCCTTTAAAATGTCTGATACCATCTTCTCCGTCCTGATAACAATGTGGTTTTCCTATGTCGTGGAAGAACACTGCTAACGCTGTAATTAAATCTATTGGATTTAAGTCTTCTTCACAATCACAAGAATATGCTTCTACTGCATGAATTGTATGCCCCACACATCATAAATGTGATATGGATTATTCTGTGGAAAATCAAACATATCTTTTATTTCAGGAATAAACAATGATAATACATCGCTATATAAAACCATCTGTACACAAAAATCACTTGATGCAGCGATTTTACAGAATTCACTATTTATTCTTTCGACTGATATATTCTCCAAATTCTGATACATCTTATGCAAAACATAATCTGTATTTGGTTCAAGGACAAAATTTAACTGAGAAGCAAATCTAATTGCACGTAAAATTCTCAAAGCATCTTCATCAAATCTATCTTCTGGTTTACCAACACACTGAATTTTGTGATACTTTATATCTTCCATACCATTAAACGGATCAACAAGACCAACCTCATCATTGTATGCCATAGCATTGATTGTAAAATCTCTTCGTTTTAAATCTTCTTTAAGACTTCGTGTAAATCTTACGCTATCAGGTCTACGACTATCTGAGTAATTACCGTCAATTCTGTAAGTGGTACATTCATATCCTTCACCGTTAATTACAATGGTAATAGTTCCATGCTGCAATCCAGTTTCAATAATCCTCTTGTCATTGAATACTTTCATCATTTCATCTGGTGTAGCAGATGTTGTAATATCATAGTCATGGATTGGTTTTCCAAGGATACTGTCTCTTACGCACCCTCCAACTAAGAAAGCTTCATATCCATTATTTTGTAGACTATGGATAATTTCATTTGCACCAGATGGAATTTCAATTTTCAATTTCTTCATTCAAATTCACCTCAATTTTGGTATATTTATAAAATATCACTTATTCGTTATCATATCCAAAAACAACAACTCATCTTTCTTCAATGTGATATCGTAATCTTTCCACTTTTCCATCAACTTTCTTGTATCAAATCTATGCGGAACAATGATTGCATAGCCATGTGGAGTCTTATGTAATTCGTGATTATCCAATTCTGAATAAAAATAAATATCGTCAATAAAATCTTCTACTTTTTCTTCATTGTCCACATCAAAGTCAAACAACCATTTACTCTCGTCACGATTTTGTACTTGCTGTGCAACTGAAGCTAATGTACGATTAAGCTGTGTCATACTTGGCTTGTCTCTCAGCAGACGAATAATAAATTCTTCCCTAATTTTCTCTTCGTTCCTAGAATTAACTGATCTATATAATCTTGTCTGTTCACCAGGAACTCCTTTAGTTGCAAAACTTTTAAATTCTTCAATTATTTTGTCTTCATTCTCTTTATATTCAAGAATTGTCTTATCTCGTTGCTTAAAATTTGGAATATCCTTATTATCCTTGTTACGAGAACGCATTAGATATACATATAAGTTTGACATTATATTATTCTCTCCCATATTTTGTGTAATCAATGGTTTCAAACTGGTCGTATACATTAGGAACAAAAATACCAATCCAAAAATCTTTCTGAAGATTTTTATAATATGTTATATTCTCATTCCAATCCTGAATCTCATCAATTACTTCTTTATTCAATAAACCGAATTCATCACGACAAGCACCACTTTCTATTTTATACGTGATAGCATTGTATTGTTCTTTGTTTTTTTCTACTTGAGCGTTTACACCAATATAATCACAAGCAAAGACTATAATCATAATTGCCATTATAATTCCACTTACTACAATAGTAGCCCAACCAGAACCTTCAATTGTGTCATCATTATGATATAGAAATTTTCTTAACTTATTTTCATTTCTAGCATCAAACCACTCCATCTTTCCAACAGCTACTAATCCAATTCCTACAATTAATACAATTAAACATAACCAAAATAACATAATTTTACCTCCAATTTTTCTAATGAAATGTGCGTTTCTTTTTAATGTAAAATATACACCATATATAGTATATACTACTTATTTTTAATACTATATATGGTGTATTTGTAACGATTACTCGCTTAACTCTGCAAGTGCCTTATCCAGATCCTCGTCAGACATGTTTTCAAGTGCTGCATCCTGTCTCTTAGCCTTGATTTCAAGCAATCTCTGTCTCATCTCTGCATTCTTCTTAGCGTCTTCTCTCTTCTTCTTTTCGTCAAGCTTCACACCAACAATGTACTTAACAATTTCGATCTTATTAGAAATCTCTTCATCTTCCTTTGACTTAGTATTCAGAAGGCTTTCTTCCTCAGACCTTTTTACTTCTGCATTGAGTGTCTTAAATACTGAGTCCAGATTTGTGAGAGATAAATCCCACAAATCAATTACGTTAATCATTCCTCTGAATGGAAACTGATAGTTTGATCTTGTTGCATTGATAAATAATTCGTTGTTTGTCATAATAATAATCTCCTTTTCTAATTAAAACTTAATCTTCATTACACGCTCTGTTGCACCCTTAACCTTAACAACTAAATCTGCTCTCTTTGTCATAGAGAATCCAATTCCTGAAAGCTGATCATCAGTATCTTCTACATGGCACTTAGCACCTAAAGCCTCAAATACTCTCTTGTGCTTTTCAAGTTCACTCTTCAAGAACTCATTGTAATAGCCATTAGGACTTTCGTTGTTCACACAATCCTTCAGGAAGAAGAATAAATGTCTATGACCAATTCCATCCTGCTCGTCAAAATAGTTTGGACTATAACTGATTACTGATACAGGAACGAACTGATTTGTATTTACACCCCAAATCTCACGGCTTGAAATAGAGGAATTTCCTGCTAATTTTTCCTTAATTGAGAAGTTTCCATTCTCATCGAGTGTTACTTCTGCAACCTGAACCTTTTCATCAGTTCTCATTGACTTATCGTAATCAAACTTGTAAATTTCTCCATTAAATTCAATCTCAGCTCTAAATCCATGCCTTACGTTCCCTGAAAATCTCATTTGTACCGGCAGGGAAGCTATCAAGATATGTATTCCATAATTCGTCCTTATCTACATTTACCTCAAATAAATGTGTTGCCTCTTTCTGCATTTCATCGAAGTGCTTCTGTAAAGCCTTCTTAAACATCATAAATCCATCCATGTTTTGTACCTCTTCTTTCTTATATTTATTTTTTATTAATTACTTCTATTGTTATATTCTCCGTTTATAATCTAAAGGAAACGAAGTTTTCTTACTAATATTCTTCTGCTATATCATCATATTCGCTTGACAGATATTTAATCAAATCTTTATAAATATCTAACTGATGTTCATGTAAATAATTACATAGTTCAATATCTGTATTGAAAAACTTTTCAACAGCAGTTGAATTAGCCCATCTGTCAAAAGCACTTTCTGTTGTAACTCTAAGTAACCATCTGTTTCTAGTTCCGCTATGAGGCTCTACTATCATAAAAATAACTGTATCTGTTCTTGCTTCTAAATGACCTTCGTATTCATAAATCTCGTAATCCTGACCATTGTTTACTTTGTCATTCTCAAACCATCTTCTTATATTTTCCATTTTTACCGATCTCCTTGTTTTGTGATTAGAAAAATAGCTCATCAATCGACAAGTCCATATGTTCGTATAAGTCAACAATTCTTGAATCATTTTCATCTAACCCAAGTAAGAAACAACCACCTTCTCCTTGCTCAATTTTTACAATCTCATTCTTATGAAATTGTTCTATATCTATTTTTAATCTTCTAATACCGTAATATTTATATAAATCTTCTATTGCTGAGTTCAAACCATCAATCATTTTTTTATATTGGGAACTCAAGTCAAAATCGTATAAACTATTAATACTGTTTTCAATTTCATTATAAATATCTATTAAATTCGTCATACTTTATACCTCCACATGAAATCGAACTTTCTTGTTATAAAAACATTTTAATTTCTGCTTGATATAATGAATCATATCCTTGTATTAATTTCCAAACACAAAAATTATGATCGTTGCCTTTATCTACAAACAATACGCAACTCTCATTTATATCTTCTATACAATAATTTTCTTTGATATAATCAATATCAATACCATTTTCTAATTTACAGTAATAGATATTGAATTTTTCTCTATAAATATAATCTCCAATCATCGTTGTTAATAATAAACAAATCATAGCTGGCAGTTGTAAAATAAAGAGCAACACTAATGCTTCTTCTGTATCTGTCACAAAGAATTGTCTTATTGCACACATCTCCAATAAGATAATCATAATCACAAATAGAATTCCAAAAAACAGATACCACTTATTAGCTGACCACACCTCTTTTGTTTTAATTTTTGTTTTGTCCATTTATCTTCGCCTCACAATCTAAAGAAAATTTTACTTCGATATTTCTATTTTAATCTCTGTTCCTTCATAGTTACCTGTTATATGCCTTTGGACTACAGATATTCCCTCTTGATATTCATTAATAACATTCTCTAAAGATTCCATAATGTCATAAAAGTCTTTAAGTAGCCAAGGATGTGTATAAGATATATGAATTCCATCACATAAAAATCTCCAAAGAAAATCTTTTGCTTCGCTTTTACAACGCCACTCCTCTTTATATTTAAATTCCATAGAACCAACATAATCATAATATTCAAAATCATCAACTACTACGTCTCTATTAGTACAGCCAAAATCTTCGGCATTCCTTAAACTGTAATCACCGTCTGTATATAATGTATAACTAATATTTATTTGCATATTTCCACCTCACAATCCAAAGAAAAGAATTTTCCTTTTATATAGAACAGGAACCATACTCACAAAGAATATAAGAATTACCAGACTCGGCTATGTATTTGATTGAATAATCGGACGTTTTCTGATTTCTGTTGCTAACAAGTTTTTATACAGCCATTTTCTTTACAAAATTATCAAAACTGTTTTTCATATATGTAAAGTTTGTTTTCTGTGAAGGACTAAAATTTGTCTGATTCTTATACTTCTGAATCCACTTTTCAAATTCTTCGTCCTGTTCTTTCGTACAAGCATAAGCCATAATAGCAATTACAGCTCTTTCACATTGCTGATATACAGGCTCGTCCACCTTTACGCAATCTTCAACCATATCTCTGTAAAACTCAATGTCCTCTTCTGTAGCGTCAGGATTTGCATTTTCCTGAACAAAAGAAAGAGTTGTTTCTTTTGGATTTACTGTTAAATTTTCTTGATCAATATGCAAATAATCCATCATCAAAGCAGTATATGTATCAATTTTAGCTTGAATAATCTTTTTATCAGATGTGCCAGGTTCTTTGTCAAGCATATCGTAGCTCCATTCACCAACTACTTTTTCATGCAATTCATTTACAAGAGCGTTCACGAACTCTGCGAATTTGTTATCTTCAACGCCAAGTTTTGTAAAATTGTGGAATGCAGCAATCCAACAAAGGATATCTTTGAATACGAATACATTCTGAAATTTGTTTCCACAAACTTTTGCAATACGATTTCCATATTCGTTTACCTTTTCAAATTCATCAAATGAAGAGTTCTCTTCAAGATATTCATTCCTATCATTCGGTGTCTTTTTCCAATCATTAAGATGGAATGTAGCCATTACAGAATTTGCAACAGTTTGTTCATATGTTCCGTTTTTACGCATTGACTTTGAATAAGCAACACAATTTTTATAAAACTCATTATTTGCGATATTTTTAATTTTTCTTGCATATGTAGGAATCCATGTAAGAGCTTTTTGGTTAGAACCCATGCTCTTATTGCGGTTATAACGCCTCACAAGTTTACTTATTTCCTGCATAGTGCAATTCTGATGAATTACAATTCGAATCTGATAATCATCGAATTTCTTCTTTAATTCATCTGGTAACTGTTCAAATGTCTTATTCTTAATATCAAATTCACGATTTTCCCAAAGAATGCTGCCATCTTCATCCTTGATAAGATGCCCTTCACTGTCCCTCATTTTTGCTTGATACTGAATAACACTATTTTCAAATGATTTTGTTGTTTTCCAGTTCATATGACGGAACTTGTTTAAAGCTGTAGTTCTTTGAATACCATCAACGATATATTGCTGTGTTAAATCTCCACCTAATTCCTCCTCTCCAAGAATAATAGGAGGAATGTAATCTTCTGTAAGTACGGTAACAATAAGTTCATTCATTGCAGGATTGTCCCAACAAAACATTCTCTGTACATCCTGATTTTCTGAAATATCCTCGCTATTTACACTTGCCAAATATGAAGATAATGATACTGTTTGTTCTCTAACTTTCTTTGCCATAATAAATTCCTCCTAAATATATTTTTACTTTTAATTATTTGATGGATCATCAGAGACTTGAACTCTGAACCGTCCGGTTATGAGCCGGATGCGCTAACCATTGCGCCAATGATCCGTAACAGAGCTAGTTGGATTCGAACCAACAAATACAACAGTCAAAGTGTTGTGCCTTAACCTTTTGGCGATAGCCCTATAAGTGTGAAATTAATCACACTATATAATTCTCTTTTTTTACATTAATTCTCTTACATTTTCATATGCTTGAATTGCAGCCAAATTTTGTGAATATTCTTTTTCGCTCATATGTAATAATTCTCTGATTTCTTTTGCTTTATATCCATCAGATAACAGCGAAACGATTTTGCGTTGTATATATGATAACTTATCCAAATATCTTTGGATCTTAGTACCTTCAAACAAATATTCACAAGCAGTTTCATATGTATCAAACTTTGACGGAATGGTTTCTCCAAGTTCCAACCCATCTTCTGTAACAAGATTACTTGTACTCTCAAGTTTCTTAGCAGGAATACGTTTTTCACGATTACGATCACGAATCTCCGTTTTAAACTTTCGCTTAATGTTACTGGCTAAGAATGAATCAAAATCTATCTCTTTTTCTGAATCAAATCTTAATGCAGTGTCTGATAACACACTTAAAGCAATGCTGTAAAAGTCGTCATAATCTTTGTCCGATATACCTCCAATCTTTATCAACATTGGGTAGCATATCTTTTTGAGCCGATACATTTCATTATCACAGTACCATTCCAATATTTGTTGTATTTTCATTATGTAATTACTTTCCCTTCTTGATTTCTCTATGTAATATTTCTCCAAAACTCAACTCGTTATCATTGATTTTTATATGCCGTGTCTCTGAACAACGCTTCGGACAACGACAGAATTTCTCATGCTTATCCTTTGAAAACGACATAACAACAACCATAGACGTATAACACCTTTTACAAATCACCATATGTATATCCTTTCTTTACAAATCAAACAGCTCGTTCATTACTCGTGGTTCATATGTACGCTTATCCATTTTCGACATGGATTCCAAAATCTCATTTGTAACTGTATCAGAAATCTTTTTATCAAGAATGATGTTAAGAATTTGTATCTCATTTTTGATACTTCTTCTTTTTATCCTCCGTTCCTTTATCATCTTATATGCTTTCCATCCTTGTGCTGCATTAAGATTGCAAAATTCTATATAATGATTGATATCGGATAATTCCCTGTCTACAAAGCTAAGTTCTTCACACAATTCTTCTTTTCTATGTAATGCATCTGTTGCTAATCCATTAAGATCAGTTATTTTGTCAATCCATTTCTGGATATTTTCAGCAACCATAACTTTTTCGGTATTATTTTCCACTTCTGATTGTGTAATCTGCTTTACATTATCGGGTGAGGTATCAATTTTCTGGATATGAAATACTGATTTCAAGGCTTTGGGTAGCGAGTTATTATATAGATTATTGGCTGCTTTATTTGAAAATGTATCAGCCAATGCCTCGCAAGATGTTGGAACATATTTACCATTACGATTTCTCATAATCCAACGAGAACCGTCTGTAATTACATATTGTGCCAACGTAATCATCTCCTCTCTTTGTTTGATTTAGCAATGGATCATCAGAGACTTGAACTCTGAGCCTTTCGGTTATGAGCCGAATGCACTAACCAATTGTGCTAATGATCCAAGTCGCTGACACTATCGCAAGTTTATCAGGAAGTTCTATAGTATCAGCTTGTAATCCGTTAGTGGATCAGGCTATGGTAGAACTATAGCAACTACACATTTTGCTCTTACAATGATTAATTCTTGCGTTCTGCGATAGAACCCGGTCTGGAAGTATCGCATAGCAGGGCATATCAGATTCGAACTGACAAATTTCGCAGTCAAAGTGCGATGCCTTACCGCTTGGCGAATGCCCTATAATATTATTTCCATATTTAATTGTGTAACTTAGGAATTTTAATTGCAGAAAACGCTTGAAGCTTGACTTTCTTTCGAAATATATGTAAAATAAATTCAAGCGATATTTCGCTTCTGCAATGGCTTAATGCTGTTGTATGTATTTGGTTTGATAGAGTCAAGTAGAAAGCTGTTGGCGCAGCGTTTGAATCGCTTGACTCTATCTTTTTTATTATTTACGAAAATTATAATACTCCAAACATTTGTTCTTGTCAACGCATTTCCAGAACATTCGTTCGATATTTGTTCGTTTAATATTTTTATTATATAATACTTCAAGTCCTATAATCAGGACACTATTTGGGGAAACTTAATATTATGCACAATAAATTCCTGCACTCCATCCAGCGAAAGCAACCCAAAAAAGTCATTATCTTGATAATTAATTGTGTTTGCCCTATTTATTATTCGCTTTCCTTCATCAACAGTTATCTGTCTTGGTCTTGTATGGATAAAAGTCATACCGTTGAAGGAATCAACCCATATTTTACCAGGTGTTTCATCAATCATTTTTTTTGCTATTTCTTTATCTACATACATTATGCCATTACCTCCTCAAGCTTGTAGTCTGTTCCAAAAAATAAAGAATTAAAGCATACTTTATCTACCATTCTTTTATTTTTATCATCAGTAATAGTTCCAATTTTTGAGATCACTTCATCTTTTGAGATTGTTGTGATCTGCTCACCTAACGCCATAGAATATAATGTTAATCCATTATTTTCGTTTGCTTGAATACATCCATGACAAGGCATGTTTGTCTTTTTAATCTTACTTGTCAAAGGCATCACTGTTATAATCGGAGCATATTTCGTACCCAATGGATTACTTACTATTACATAAGGTCTTTCATTCGCTTGTACTGAATTTCCTTCATAATTAATTTTTGCCTTTATTATGTCGTATCTCTGTAAATCCATATGTACTCCTCCTCTCTTTTGTGTTTATGTACTTGTGGATTACCTTTGATACTTCGCATTATAGCAAGTTGTCATCATCTTGTCAATGGGTTTATGTCAGTTTTTTAAAATAATTGACATATAGTTTGCAACAACTTATAATCAACTTATATTAATAAAGGAGATATTTACTATGCCACAAGGAAAAATCAAGGATGAAAACACAAGGGTTATGGTGCTTCTTTCTAAAGATATAAAAGAAAAGGCAGCCAGAATTGCAACAGCGGATGGACGCTCGTTATCTGGTTGGATTCGTAACCTCGTAACAAATGAAGTTAATAAGTTTGACGACACTAAGAAATAGTGTCGTCAAACTTATTACACAAACTCTACAAGATCAAATGGTTTAACTTCCATCGCATTTGCTACAAGTTCTAATACTGCCAGATCTGGAACTGCACTTCCGTTTTCCCATTTGCTGATCGTGCTTGGTGCAACAACTGCTAATTCTGCAAGTCCTCTTACTGTTATTTTCTTTTCGTTTCTAGTCTTCTTTCCAATATATTTAACCATTTACATATTCTCCAATATTTTTTTCATTCCGACTGATCCATTTGCATAATTATTAATCGTTGTATTTACACTACTATGCCCCAACTGTTGCTGCACGAACGCAAGATTTCCATTACTGTTCATTATACTGGCATAATAATGTCGCATCATATGTGGAGTAATACCATTTCCATAATTTTCAAATATCTGTTTGATATTTCTCTCTGTTGTGCGTGTGCCATTCTTATTGATAAATACAGCTTCCGTATCTACAATATTATCTAAGGTGCTTCTGTATTCTAACCATTCACTTAATGCTTTTAAAGCAGATCCGCTAAGATATACCGTTCTATTTTGCATTTCTCTGTACACGCCTTTTCCAAGAATTGTAATATATGGCATTTCTTCGTCCAAATGTAAATCAGATAAATCCAAGCCAGCAAGTTCAGATTCTCTTATTCCAGTTCCTCTTAATACACGAAAGATAGCAATATTTCTATTTCTTACAGGAATATCCTTTTTCCACATTATTTTTTCTTCCATATCATTAAGCTGTTTTTCTGTTGGAAGTTTTTTAGTTAAATTGTTTCCAGATGGAATTCCTTTATATTTAATCATTTTATAAAAATCTTCTATATTATTATAAACTTCTCTCAACAAACATTCTCTATATGAATAAATATCCTGTATAAAACTTTTAATGATGTTTTTTCTTGTTTCCGTTGTGGTTGGCGACATTCCATTTGTTTCCTTATATCTAAGGTATGAACTAATATTTTGTGGTCGCAAGTCACTAAAATCAGAAACTTCTATTCCAGAAATTGATTTCTTATTAATGATATTACTTTCAATCAACCACTGTAAAAAATCTTTAATTGCCACTAAATAATTTAACGCTCCACTTTTACTTTCCAATTCATTCAAGTAATCTCTTAAAAACTGTGGTGCGTTTAACTCATCCAACTTCCTATTAAGCTTTTCAGCATTTTTGTTTTGTACTTCAATTTTATAACACATAATTATCACTCCCTTGTGTAATCTGCTATCGCTTTTGCAATAGCTTTAGCTGCTCTTTTACTTTTTAATGATTTCTGAATAGATTCTGTATTCCAAAAGACATCACTAAACCCAGCTAACTCACCACCGCAATTCCAGTTTGGAATACTAAAGAATCCTCCATTTACATATTCTCCGAAAATCACACTATAATAATTTCCATTATACTCAACACCTATATGGTGAATATTTTCAACATAAGTATCACCATTATAACTGATTTTATAATTTTCCATGTTAATCAACCTCACTTTCCTACATACATATTCTCCGTTTGCCATTTAGGTAGCAGTTCATTATTCTCATCATAATATTTTGACTTAATTTTCTTTGCGTATTTCATTCGCTCATTAAAATCATCGCACCACCTAACTTCAAGATTTTTAGTTCTCATTTGCAACTTTGTACATAGACAGCACAAGTTTTTTACATGGTCTTTTTCTCTCATATTGGGTCTACGCATTTTATCTCCAACCTGATTTTTACTAAGACATCTTAAACAGATAAATTCACTTGATCTGTTTGTATTGTCATGTCGTTTACACATATTTATCACCTCATTTTCTGTAATAAAAAAGCAACCAGACCTTAATCTAGTTGCTTTGCTTACTATAATATTAAATTTATATTTCAATTACCAATTTACTTCCGAAACCAATCCAGCAGAAAACATCTCAGATGCATCTGACCATTTTTCTCCATCTTCAATATCATAGCTGATAATTGCAAGATAAACACCATTCAAGAATTCAGTTTCTCCTACATTTTCCATGTACTGTTTTGTGAAAGTTTCCATCAATTTTTGCTTAAAAGGCTCTATATTATCACCATTAAGCTCTTTCATCATCCATGTTTCTCTACCTTTGTAGATTCTATCTGGTAATTTACTGTTCTTTAAAACATGTTCCACCCATGCACCACAAATGAATCCCCATTCTTCAATGTTGTTTACACGGAATTCTTTCTTTTCTGCGCCTTCTTTTACTCTTTTAAGAAGATCTTTCTTTTCATTGTAATTCATATTTTGAACCCTCCTGTTATAATTATTTCCGTAAAACGGCACATCTCATGTTATGGTTTATAATTGTTTTTATTTTACCATATTTCTATGTAAAATAAAAGAAGCAGTTGGTTTGCTGCTTCCAATACTTATTTCAGTATTTGATTTGCTTTCAACAAGAAAGCAATTTTTCTTTGGGTTATATTTTTTCTCTTAATTTATTACAAAAATCAGAGGAATCAAGTAATGAGCCGTCAAATATTTTTTTACCTTCTGATTCATATATTTTCAATGAACCATCGAATCCTATAACAGCATATTCTCCGTTATATTTATTCATATCTGAAAGTTTCCATTTAACAACTTTATACTGTGTACTGTCATCCATAGGATCACAATATCCATCATATTCTAAAAGAGCAATTCCAAACATATAAACTATATTATCCATTATCTATTCGCCTCCAAATTTTCAAAAGAAATCGTCATTTACAGTGGAATTTTACCACTTCTATAATCTTCTATTTTAGTGGTTCTTTGCGTTCCATCAGCGTTAAACATCAATTCTTCAACTTCCTGCTTCATTATATTAATTTCTGATAAATCATACTGCTCAACCATTTTCTTTAATTCATCAGATAATCCAGTCATTTGTGATAAATCCTCAATAGCTCTTTCCATATATTCATAAGCTAAATCCAAATTATTCCACACGGTATCTAAGTTATTTTGCGTTTTATTAATTCGGCTCATTTATATCACCTCACTTCATCACAGACACATCAATAACATTTAATCCAGCATCTTCAAGATCCTGTTCAACACAGTATCTAACAGTTTCTTCACTACTTTCGTCATCATAAAATTCAGCTTCGACTTCTACTGTTAATCTTGCCTTTATTTTATTTGGTTTGTCTTTCATTTTACTCACCTCAATCTTTTACCTCTTCTCTTTGCCTACCATCAATATACCACTTAATTTTAAAATCAAAATCACTTTCTATTACATGATCAATACACGACTCTAACTCGTTCAACTTAATTATAGATACATTGTCTATATCTATAATAACAGGATTGCCAGATTTTGTATTAACACTCATACCATTTTTTGCATTATTTGTAATTGGTAAATAATTTATATATCCATTTGAATCAGTTTCATTGTTTAAAAGAACTAAAGATTTCCCATCATTAGTTTTATAAATATCAAGTCTTTCCATTTACTTCACCTCAATTCATCAAATAATCCTGTTAAATGCTGTTCATTAATTTCGCTTGTATGCATCCATTGATAATCAAATCCATTTTCTTCTTCGCATTTCTGTGAAATAATATTATCAATATCCATAGCTGTTAAATTATCTGGAACTTCTATTTCTTTTTCAATAGCATATCTTATTTTCATCTATATTGCCCTATCTCCAAACCAATGAAAGTCGAATTTCTCAGTCTTGTCATCTATTGATTATTCGTTCGATTTCATCAAGAGTATATTCAATAGAATCTCGCAAATCCACAACCAACATTTTTCCACGTTCTGATTCATAACCTAGTCTTAACAATTCTGAAATAACATTATTAATTTTATTATCTATTTCAGATTCTTTATTCAATAACATATTTATTACTTCGTTTGTTTTCATTTATATCTCCTTCATTAAAAGTTAAACTTCAATTTCTGTTAAAAAGTAAACATAAAACCATTTTGGATAACCGTCTTGCCAGATTTCACAGTACCGTCTGTATCTGCCTAACTTATTTTCTTTGTATAACTCTGCAAGCAATCTACCAATTTCAGGAACTTTCGGCACTCCATACGGATACCATTCTACTGTTTTGGGATTAAATGCATGTATGTATGCATTTACAAAATCATCTGCTACAACATCAATAAACTCATCCTTGTGCTGCGACATATAATTAAGTATCCATTGTTTTTTGTGTTCTTTTATAATGCATCACCTCCAAGGAAAGTTAAATTTCTTTGCCTTATTCTGATTCAATATCAACTGGATTTTCCAATTTTAAAATTTCATCTCTATGCTCTACCAGCGCAGCACTTGCAATAGCATTTATTTTGTTCTGGCAGAATGACTCAATTTCACCTTTTGCTTCCATAACAGTTTTGTCCATCTGTTCATTGAACTGGTCTGCAATAAAATCCAAGTTACATCCAAGATCCATGCTTAATTTTCTAAGTTTAGATATTACAGCCTCTTTATCTGCCTTTGTTAGTGCTTTCTTCTGTGAAAACAAATCAGTTACATCCTGAATTAACTGCTGTGACTCATTCATTGCATCTTTTGTTTTACCTTTGAATTCATCAGTAAACTGTTCTCTTTTACTAACAAAATCACACGGAGGTATTTTACCATCTTTTTCGGTATAGCGAATTGTTACTGGAATTCCTGTACCCTGTCCAAAAGAAGTAATCGCTTCAGCGAACTGTGAATAACTCATCTCTATTTTTGCAATAGGAGCTTTACCATAAACCCAATCTCTATTTAATCCATGCTCTATATCTGCATGTCTAAGTTCCATTATAATCACATTACTATGTTCAATGCTACTTCCGAATAATGGTGTCTTTCCACCATAAGCTCTGTTAAATAATAAAGTACCATAACTAGGATGACTTGTTCGAGTTCCAAAATCTGTCTCTTCTACTTTATATTCGTTTTCCATATATTCCATTTTCCTTTCATAGTAAAATTAATTTTCTTGACTTTTATATCTGATATTCAGATGCGCACTTGTCACATACACTAAGATTATCTTCTTCAATATAGTTGCCACATAACTTACAATGATGTGCTTTATGTTTATTCTGTTCTATTTGAAGTAGTATATCCTTTTCTCTTTCTGCTTCGTCTAAATCAATATCAAAAAAATCAGCAAGCAATTTTTCTTTGTTAATATAATCTCCATTTCCCATAACATTAGCAAATGGATTTTCCCTCTTTTGTTTTCTGTCAAATACAGTATATTTATTTAAAAACCAATCCAAAAATTCTCCACATAATTGTGACTGTTCTTGAATTTCTACCATTTTATCCAGCATTGGCGTTTTTGATTTTTCCATAAAATATCATCCTTTCATAGTAAACTTAGATTTTATGGGATTTTACATAATCCCAAGTTACATTATTCAAGATGTGTAATTTTTATTAAAGGGAATTATAATACTCAATAATATCTGCATCTGTAGCATAATAATCCTCCCAGCCTGAAACAGTATAAGATTTACCATTTTTAATATCAAATACAATTCCCCGAACTTCTTCTTTTGTTAATTTATATAAGCACTTAAATGTAATCATATTCATACCTCCCAAAGAAAACTTGGTTTCATCAGTTATCTTGCATACAATTCTTCTTCAAAAATTGATAATACATCGCTTACTTCTTTTAATTGTGATCTACATATTTCTGCCCTGCTTGGCTCATTAATTTTATCCCATTTGTCAATCTGTTGATTTAGGTTTCTTTTTGAATCTCTTAATGAATTCATAATAACTTCTACGCTTTCCGATGATAAATTAATCTGCATATCTATATCCTCTCTTTATTTAATTCCAGCTTCCTTACACAATTCTAAAAACTCATCCTGGCTAATTTGCATTTCTGGTTTAATAGTTGTCTCATAATAATGAATTGTATCTGCCGTAAGATTATAATTCTTATCAGACTTTGCAAGATCAACCATTGATTCCAATGTGAATTTTACGATTCCTATGTATGTTTTCTTATCTATTACATTCATTTCATTCTCCTCCAATTTTCCAATGAAACTATTATTTACTTAGAATATGTATTCTATATTATACAAATCAATCATCGTGCGTTTTTCAGTTGTACCTCTAAAGAAATTAAATTCCGTAGAATTCATTAATGGAGCGGTTTTTGCGAACTGTTCCAAAATTTTATTACTACATTCTTCTAATCCATTATTACCATAACATTCTGCCTTCAATTCACACCATGTAATTCCAACATTTTGAGGAACTGAAATGTATTCTTTAAAAATTTTAGGAATAATAACTTTTTTTATTTCTGATGGTTCAACTCTTTTTGTAATATATTCTATATAATCATCTACATGTGTATCTGTTTTACCAATTTTATTTTCCTTTGCTTCACATTGAATCTCCAACAATGCTGCACCATAATTAGGGAATGAGTTCTGTTTACCAATCGGGCTAAATAAATATACCACCGATGTATCATTTTCTGCTCGTTTTCCTTCGTCCCAATTATTATTTCCACACTCATCCATGCTCAGAATTCCATTCTCAATTATGGACTTCAAATCACAAATATCTACGTTTTTGTATAATAGCATTATTATTTCTCCGTTTTAAATCCATTATTTTAATTAATAATATCTTTTAGTAAGTTCTTTATTATACTTCAACAATGCATCTCTTTCTATCTCATCAATTTGATTTCATTCTTATCACTCCAATCTATTTATTCTCTAAAACAATGTTAATACAAGGAATTCTATATGAGTAGTCTCTGTTTCCACCAAAATCGTGATCTGACATTCTAATCACAATTGTTTTATTCTTGTAATCATTTTCTTCATATTCAGAGTACGTTTCTGTAATATTAATCCCTCTAATTGTTTCTCCGATATTAAGAAATTTACCGATATTATCCTCTGTAACAGGAATATTAATATTCAGATATACAGACAAACTACTTCTGGAAAACTCAACAGCGTAATCAACATCATCTGGAAAATTCTTAATAATGTTTGAATATCCTTCAGACAATTTTTCAATTTTATCTATTTTCCTTTTATATGGCTCATATGTATCTTCCATATCTATGTCAATCACTTCGCAAATAAAACTATAATGATTTTGATATGTATTATAATCCATTAGATAATCTGAATTTACATCATCTCTAATTTCCTTAAAGTCATTCTCATCCACTTCATCCAAAAAAGTTTTCAAATTAGACTTAAAAATATTACTCCAATATTCTTTTGTTTCTATGTCTTTATTTTTGCAAATCGCATTTTCAAAAAATTCTGCTGTTAATTTGTCTTTTTTCATTTTAATCACCTCATTGACATATTTAATATTTAATGCTATTATATTTTTTGTGTTGGAAGATTAGGTTTAGTACCTTTTCGAATTACGTGACTAATTAAACAGAGAAGGTAATCCCTTCTCTGTTTTTATTTTACGCAATTCCTTCCCCATAGGTCGTTTAATACTTTCTGATCGCTTGGTAGATTCGAATAACTAATTCCAATAGTCTGTAACTTGTAGTATTCTTCTTTTGTAATGTCGATTCCATAATCGCCTTTAACAGTTTCTCTATAGCCGAATTTATCCTGGCATTCAGGTCTGAAGTACCATTTCTTATAAATTGGTTTATCTCCATGTTCCCATGCAAAAAGACAAGTAATTGTTCTACCAGTAGCAATCTCCGTTGTAACCGATCTTCCAAAATAAGGATTGTACTGCATATAAGCTAATTTGCCTCTTTCAATTGCATCTTGCTTTTCACGTTCACTCATTTCGAATAACTGCTGTGTACCCCTTCCATAAGAAGTATCATACACTTTACTGCTATTCACACCAACAGTTGAATATAACTTAACTCCGTTTCTATCAGTAGTTTCAACTCTCTTTACTCGCTCTCCATTGATGTAGTCATTGCATAATCTATCCGCATAATGAACATTCCCTTTTTCATCAACTGTACGAGTAATTTTCTTCATATCATAGTTATCTTTAGCTGCCTTTGCAGCACTTCCTGCATAAATTCCTAAAAACGCTAACAATCCACCGAACATATTCATCAACCACCCTTCTTATTTTATATTACTATTTTCTCCACTTTTCCATTTCATCAACAGACTTCTTATTAAGGTTATCATACATATCTTGTCTCTTACGAGATTCTTCCTTTTGGTGCGCTTTCCAAGGAAGATAAATACATAAATATCCTGCAATTAAAAATCCGATTAACTGTGCCATAATAATTACCTCCGTTTTTCCAACTGTTGAATATCATTACTATAATTTTATCACATGACTTTAAATTTTGCACTATATATCCAAGTATTAAAATGATCCATATTTAGTAACTTTAATACATCCTCAAAACCTTTAATGATATCCGTTGCAAACAAAAATCCTTTACTGTATCCCTCGTAATTATTATTAGGAATAATTGTAAGATACTTTCCATTTTTATGTACTTCATGTCCTCTCTTAGACATTTCCTTCTTAAATTCTTTGTAATTAAACATAGTAATTATCATTCCTCTCCATAAAAATAAGAGATTGAATATTCCAACCTCTTACATATTCTCCAAGTAAATTTCCGTTTCATTGGATCATTTCCCTTTGTATTTTAATGGATATTTTGATAAATCCAAATATTCTGGGCAGTAAATACATGGTACATATTCTCTAAAATCATCATAATACCATGCTTTCCACAAAGTTGTACCTTTCTTTGCTAATTCCCTTGTTGCTTCCTGAAACGAATCTGCTAAATCCATATGATACACTTCCATATTTTCTCTTGTACGTTCCAAAATCTTTTTTGGCACTCGTTTTATAAAATCATTCTCATCAAATACTGTTTGGCTCATATTATTTCCTCACTTTCTATTCAAATAATTTATCAGCTATAAATAGCCAATTCGTTAGATTTCCGTTTCATGTTAATCAAGTATGAATCGGTTTTCTTTTACATTACTTACTCTATAAATTCCATTTATCTCTTGCAAAGAATAATAAGTAGTATTATTTCTTATATACTTATTGGTGATTTTACAAGTAACTAATCTGCCCCATTTTTCTGTTACATAAACAGATATTTTTACTGTATCACCTATTTTATAATCCATTCCAATCGCTCCTATCTAAATCACAATTCCAATACTTACTCATAGTCTCTACATATATCCATTACTGTATCTATCACATTTAGTTTAGAATCAATTCCATAACCACTCATTAAGTCAAAAGAACTGTTATCTTTGGTATAAACTAAATCGCAATAATGATGCCATCCATCTTCTTCGTCATAAGCAAAAGTAATTTCAAGATTTATACCATCAACTATTTTGCATTGCCAAGGTCGTTCATCAAAGCTTTCGGGTTTATTACCTTCTCCATTCCATAAAGTAGGATTCATATCATTAAAAAAATCATTTACAATTCTCGTGGCTTTTTCTCTTGTCATATTCTAATCCTCCATTCTGTCAAGAAATCATCGTTTCCTATGCTTTCTTCCTAGAATAATACTTAACAATCTTTTTAAAATCTTTGCTACTTGCATAAGCAACTCTAGGTTTACTTCCATCAATGTTAAATTCCGTTACGCTTAAAATCGCATAGCCCTGTACCGTTAATGTGGCAAGATATACAAGTAAATTTAATTTGTATCCAAGACTGTCAAGCTGGATTTCTTTTCTTAACTTCTGTACTTCTTCATCATAATTGTCATCTATTTCAATAATGTGTGCAGAAGCATATGTATTGATTTTATATAATCTATTGTTAATTTTTCTTACCATATTATTTGCCTCTCTTTCCGAGTAAATCCTCATTTCATGTTATTTGCTTTTATTATTTAAAGCATCTATAAGAACCTTCCCATTCTCCATACTAGATAATTTTAATTCTACATCAGCTATCGTACTAGCAGAAACCATTTTAACAAACTCAAATGATACTTGCCCGTTATTGTTCTCTGCTACTACTTCAAGTCCATGAATTAATGCTTCTAATCCAGCCTTCATACCACCTAAGAAAGCTAATTGAATATTATTATCAATTTTTTCCATGTCTGCCTCCATTCTTCAAAAGAAACTCTTGATTCATACTTTGCATTCTCTATATTCTTTTTCAGTTAATAGTCCTTCATCGAACATATTTTCAAGCGTTCTATATACAGCATTAGCTCTCCAACTTGCATATGAAAAACCATCAAACTCTCCGATAAGTGCATCTCTGTTTTCTTCACTTTGTTTTTCTAATTTTTCTGCTAATATGAAATTGCGAAAGAAATATGCTTTATACATAGCTGCTTTAATTCTAAGATTCTCAACTTCATATTCCTGAGAAACTAATTTCTCTTGAGATTCTAATAACTGTAATCCCAGATTTCCTAATGAACTTCTTTCGATTCTGTTTCCAAAATAAGTATAATTCATAAATCATCACTCCTTAATCTACCTGAATAATCAATCTAATCTGCCTTTCACCTACACAATCAATAACAATTCCGCTATCTATTGTGATATATTCTTCCGGATAACGACCAACTCTTTTAATTTCAGGTGCATCACCAGTTTTCATTTTGTCATTGAAGAAATCAAACAATTCGTTCTCAACAGATTGTCTTGTAACTTCTTTTACAATCTCAAATCCACTATGACAGAATCCTGTTTCTTCAGACAGCCAATCAGAAATCTCTTCCGTTGTATACTCTCTATCTGCACTATAATATTCTGCCAATTCATCAGGAATAATCATTTCCGTTGGCAAATCCTGCAATACTTCTTCGTCTCCGTCTGTGTCCCATTTAATATTTATTGCTTTTAACATAATCATCACTCCTTATCCAATTTTTGTAATTTCCATATAGCAACCATTCATAGCTTTATCATACTGCCTAATATCATAGAGCCAACTAAACGGAATTTTAACAGTTCCTTCTTTTTTCAATTTTTCCATTACTTTCCCAATAGAAAAATAACCCTGCATCCAACCATATCCAGATAAATACTGTTGTCTATCCAGATCACACAGTCTGTCATGATATTTGATTGTATTTTTCTTTAGAAATTTAATATATCTATCAGATAATCCATAATTTTCTTCTGGGTTATCATCACTGTATTCCGACATAACAAATGAATTTCCGTGGAATAATTCAAGCTGCCACATTACTTCTCTCATATTATAAAGAGTTCTCGTTGTTCCATTTATTGCAATCATGTAATCATTTCGTGTACCAGGCTCCCAATTCTTTTTACTACATCTTCCACACTTATAAGTGTCTGTATTAATTGTCATCTTATATCTTGCCATATAATCAACCGTCCTTTCTAACAAATTCCATTCTCTCTAAATTCTCTTAATAGTCCATATCTTCTACCTAAATTATAAAAATAATCTCCATAAGCTGCGAGTTCACCCCATGTATAGTTATGATTGCAAAAATCTAATTGCCAATCAATTGCTTCTTGCCTTACTTCTGCTTTCCGTTTTTGGTAATTGCCCATAATCATCAACCATCCTTTCTCTCATATAAACATATCTCTTCTGGATATGCAGCAATTTTATCTCCGTTCTCAAACTGAATGTGCCACATAGGTAAGCATTCAAGATCAGCTCCATTTTCTTTATCTTCTGTAATTTCTTTTACTCTACCAAGTACAGTGAATTTCATTCCTAAATACTTCTTTTCCCCTGTATATGGAGTACCAAAAGTATCTGCAAATCCAATGTGCTCATATAATTCAAAACAATCATTTACAAAATTTCTTTCTTCACTTTCCGTCAAATCATCCCTTGTTATATATGGATTATCAAATCCATATGCTTTATGTAATTCTTTAAAATTTTTATACATATCCAATCACTCCAATCTTATTTTGAAATTGCTATTTCATATTAAAATAATCTAAAGGAAGATCAATTTCCTTTTCATAAAACTCAAATTGACTTCCATTTATTTTTCCAGTATTTGCAAGTTTTATGCTTTCCGTATCATCTAACCAATGACCTGCATACAATGAATAATAATTATCATCATTAGGTATAGTAAAACAAACATCTACTTGATCTTCCCAATCAAGAGGAATTTCCTGAATTTCTGCATTTTGTGGAATATTTACTAAATCCATTAGTTTCCGTGCCAAATCACTTTTATTAAGACTTCTACAATCTGTAGAAGTTGTAGTACATATTTCATGTACAATTTCCATAAAATTAACATTAATCATCTCGCATTTTTTCATTTCCATCACTCCAATCTATGCTTCATAATCAAATTCGCTTAATCCACCACTTGCAAATACATATTCTGCTACATCTGGAACAAATATCATAAGATTATCGGGATATTTTCTTTCATCCTTAATTGCAAAATATCCTCTTTCTTTTACATCATCATCTTCAAAGCAATAACCCAAAATCATTTCTATTAAATTTTTCATTGATGTTTTTGGCTCGTATTCCTGTTCTCTGATCCATGCAGCTATATAATCGTAATCGCACCATTTTTCTTTTGGATATGTGCTATAATCTTTTTCCTCTGTCCATTCACCTGTCCACTGATCTACCATACTTATACCTCTTTGTAATCTTCCAATAGCTCATTTAAGTTACCTTTTCTCCACCGATGAAGTTTTCCATCGCCAGTATAATTTCTAACAACTCCAACCTTATGACCTGCAACTTTCTGATCGTGCTGTATATACTGACGAACAGAATTATGATGATGTCCATCATTATGCACTTCTATGTACTTTTGTTTATTTCGCTTGTTTTGATATATCATTACTTCCATATTAATATCCCTCCAATCTTTTCCATCCACCATTTTTCTGTTCCCATGCAGTCGGATTTAAGCCATACAAATCCTTTTTGAAACAGTTTATCATATCTTTTTGCCCATCTGCTCTTTGGTATCAAAAAATTCTTCGTATTCTAAATTGCCTTTATTTACACCAGACAGCTTATATAGTACACCATAAGCCTAACTCATTCATTACTTGGTAAATTCCCTTTTGTAATAAAGTACCTGCATATTTATCTACATCATCTTCAGTAAAGCTATCATTTTCCTCAAAAATATCATTAATTTTTTGGCACAGATTACCCAGCTCTGTTTTCTGTTCTTCTGTTAATTTGTTTAGTAAGTCTTCCATTTAATCACTCTCCCTTCAAATTAGGACATAAGCCAAGACCACCATCAATCTTAGGCACTCTTCTATATGCTTCTCTGTGTGGGCACTCTTCTCTTTTGCACTCTGGACAGTAACATTTCTTGTATTCTTCGTAGCTCATTTTCCAATTTGTTTCTTCTACAAATCTTTCTCTTGTTATCATACTAATCACTCTCCCTTCAACTCAGCATAACCACCATCAAAATTTTGTTTCCAACTTCTGTATATTCCGTTTGTATCTCTAAACTCTAAGTAATATGCATCTCTCCAATCCCAAGGCTCTTGCCATGCAATTTCTGCAATCTCACAAACAATTCCTTGAACATGAACAACATCACCAGGTTTTAAATCTCTCATACTAATCACTCTCCTTTTAACGCTTTTTGTACTTTCTTATTGAAATCTCCGTACTTCGCTTTCCATTCAGCAATCATTTCTTCTGTAGGTTCGCCAATCAAGTTGTATCTTTCTTGTCTGTATTCTTCTGGATTTTCACAACACTCCATTACGAATACTGCATTTCCACTATTACTTGCATCGCAACCAAAACCTCCAGTTGCAAGCACAAGCTGATACTTTGCTTCTATAAATTCTGGTTTGAAAAAATCTGGTTTAATTACTACCAACTTGCCTTCAATATTGTCACTTAATGGTTTACATTCGCTTTTATCAATTATTGTTTTCATATTTTGTACCTCCTTCACCCAATCTGGTTCATATCCTCTTGATTCCCACATCATCACATCAACCTTATATCCTTCGCTTTCTGGGAATTTTTCTTTTAGCAATTTATAAATCACTTTTGCTTCCCCCGGATACGTAAGATGTCCTTGCTCTGTTGCAAATAGGTATTTACCATCTTTTGATACAGTAATTTTTGTATAATCAACCATTTTATTTTCCTCGCTTTCTATCCTGAAACAGTTCTTTCCTTTGGTTTACGCAACCTCTTTTATTTCCTTTATTGTTTCTTTCCAACAGCTACCAATCAATCCATAAACTTCATCAATGTCATATCCATGCATTTTACATCCCTCGACACAAAAGATTGCGTATTTAATAGGTAGTTTTACATCTTTATCCAACTCTATTTCTAATACAGAACCACCGCCAGACCAAGGATCATATAATCCGCACATAGTTTCCTTTCCAAGAACCATGTAAGATTTTGAATTTTCATTCTTTCGTGGATCATATTTTCCCTTTTCGTCATACTCTTTGTTCTGTAGTTCGATTAAGTCAAATAAATCAAATAACGGCATTTTTACAAGAAACGTTACAGTTGCCATATGTGACGGAAGATTTTCAAATTCCTGTATGCAGCTTTCAATAAATTTGTCTTTATTCTTATCTCTATCTACATAATATCCGTCATCCCTATGTACTTGTTTGCAAGCCTTTCTTAACGCAGTTGCTTTACCTTGTGTTTTTGCTAACCACAGCATAGATGACTCTTTATCAATACTTCCATCTCCTGAATTTCCATACCAATTCAGAACATTATCGCAAACGCAATCGTAATTCCAATTACCACAATCCACCATGATATTTACTTTGACTTCATTATTGAAATCCTCTGCGTTGTAATAAAAATATGTATTTTCTTTTACATATTCCCATATCTCATCAAAATTATCTGTAAAATACTCTTCCTCTTCATCTGTCAGTTCTTTACGAATATCCTTTTCAAGTTCATCTTCTCCATACTCCATCGCATAATCCATAGCCCAATCAGCTAATTCATCATTAAAAGCCTCCCTTGGATTGTCATGCTCAAATATCTCTTTTAAAAATCTATCAGAAAGTTCTCTTTCTCTGTAGTCAGTATAAATTTCGATGCCACCATCTTCATTTACACCCCACATTTTCTTTAATATTTCATCTATTCTGGTTTTTAATATTTCCATTGTCATATCAATCAACCTCGCTTTCATAAGCACTAATGTCAATTCTACCTAACTTAAAATTTAAGTTTTTACTCCAATTTAAACTACCTGACTTTACAGGTGAATCTTCATAATCGCCATAGATATTTGCCTTATATACATTCCATCTTGCACCATCTACATGTAATACTGAATAAATCAATTTGTCGTTTTTATAGAAGTCATAGCAGCTACAATCAATATCAAGATAATATTTATATCCGTTTTCATCCTCTGTATTGATTGCAAAGTCTTCTCTATTCATCCGTGATATTCTTGATTTGCCTATCAGTTCTGCTTTGATCTCGTCTGGAATATCTTCAATCTTGTCTAACATGCTTGAATCAATGAACACAGACTTCTTTTCTTTTCGTTCATACAAATTCGGGAACTTCTTTCTAAACCGTGCTGCCGTTCCGCAAATATATTCATATCCGTTCATTTCGTTCTCCTTCCTAATAAATAAGACAGACACATTTGTTTGCGTCTGCCTTATTATTCTCTGTATTACTCTTCTACTTCACCAAATTCTGCAATATAATCTTCTGCACCTGCATAACGTTCCATCCATTCTTTTGCTTCATTTTCACTTAATGGAACAAACTCACTACCGCCACTACTTCCATTACTTCCACACGATCTTGCGTATTTACTCAACGCTCCACCCATTCCGTACAGGAAATATTCACCTGTTTTCTTTTTGTAAAGTGTTTCTTCGCAATAATTAAAATCACCAAAATTATATGAATTACTCCATGTTACGACCTCTTTTGCTGTTTCTGTATTATACATTTTCCCATTAATAATTTTCTTCATAGTTATCACCTTTTATCTTTTTAAAATTTCACTGTAAATTACAATTTCCTTTGACTACATTTCTTCATTATTATATGTATAATTGAAATCTCCATATTTTAATTCAGAATTGATAGCGTCTCTTGTTTCTGTTTCCCAATCCTGTCTGAACAGTTTTGCCTGTTCTTTTGGAGTATTTTCTTTGTCAACTAGCTTAAATTCTCCGTCAACATAATCGTATCTTGTAGTAACAGGTTTATATTCCATATTACCTTCTTCAATTTCCTTTGAGATTTTCATTTTTAATTTCTGCTGTGATGTTCCAATGAAGAGAAGACTCATACTAGAATATTCTTTCCATTCATTACAGCTATGTAAATAATATATTTGCTGTGCCATAGTATCACTCTCCTATCTATCCCAATTAAAATGTAATTGTGGGAATGCCTTTTCTAATTCCAAAGAATCATTACAAGAGTAATCTCCGATGCATTTTCCATTTTTGTAAATATTTCCTCTATATTTACAATCAAGATCGTTAAAGTTCACATCAATCTTGTCTACTTCCGTATGTTTATCTCCATACCACATATCAATTTTTAGCATAACTATTCCTCCTATAATTCGTCCAACTCTTCATTTAACTCTGCAATTTTCGCTTTGAGTTCGTCAATATCTGACTGATAACTGTCAATAATGTCTGCTCTCTCTTCTGTTGTAAGTTCCTCATCATCCAAATCGTCAGCCAAATCATTCTGTAAATCTTCAAGTTCGCTTTCTGCATCCTTAATCTCTGCTCTAATCTGCGTTTCGCTTCTCATTCCAAGCCATTCATATACTGATTCAGAATCGAACCATAATAGATCATTTAGTTCTGTTTCTGTCATACCATCAGGATAAAGTTCTTCAAGCTGCTGTTCTAACTCTTCGCATTTGCCTTCTCTTCTTACTCTATCAAGTGTATCGACCGCCACACTCCAAGCCTTGAAACTGTCTAAATCTAATTCATATGTAATTGTCATAACTTATTCCTCCTTTTCTATTTCATGCCACTTTAAACCTCTTGCCTTATACAATGGAATCCAATGTTCTGTGTAAAAATCATAACCAGCTCCATCAATTCCAAAAAAGTAACCAAACTCTTCGCTTTCATAAATTCTAAAACCACATTCAGACATTAGCTTAATTCCATCGCTTTCTTCAAGCCACCAATCATCACAACTATCTCCGAAACTCCACATTGTTCCCCACATTGGAAGATAATCGTCTCTATTCAGTTCAAAGTCCTCTGAATTGCATTTAATTTCTGTTCCATTGTCAAGTTCGATTGTATATTCATCATCTTCAATTTCCGTGATTTCTCCATAATCTCCGTTTTCAAATACATACACTCTGTCACATTTACATGGTTTTGTTACCTCTGTCCAATCTTCAGGATGATCCTGAAATAACCGTGAAATCATTCCCTGTGGAATTGCATTCATTTCATGTACCCATGCTTCTGTTGCTTCCTTAATTGTTTTATATCTACTCATAATTTATTCCTCCTTATTTTGTGTTCCTTATATATATTTTTTCCATTATTTTAACAACTAGCTTTTTATACATTGACCAATTTGTTTCATCGTTGTCACTAAGCTGGCAGTTTAACTCTTTTAAAAATTCATTTACATCATTGTAGTAGCATAATAAACAACCACCTTGAATCACTTCCTGACAAGCTCTCTTTACGTTTCCGTCTCTAATAATATTATTGATTGTCTCTATAAGTGTATTTATATCATTATCAAAGCAATCCATAATATGTTCCTCAATAATTTCTGTTCTCATTTGAGTTTCTGTTCTTCCCTTTGGTTTTGAAATATAACACTCATGGGTAATTTTGTTTACGGTTGAGATTGAAACACCTACCTCATCTGCAATTTCAGTCATTGAAAATTTACGAATATCATATAATTCTTTAATTCTATTTCTCATTTCTTCTGTAATTTCTTTTCTGCTCATAATTCGTTCCTCCTTGTAATAAAATAGGCAGCTAGGTATTTATTCTCCTAACTGCCTTTGCGGTTGCTATAAATTTATTGCATTTCCGTTCTCGTCATATTCAATCGGTGCAATGTGAACTGCATAACCGATTTCTTTTTCTTTGTCATAAATTTCCATTGTGCCACCTGCACAAAATTCAAATGAGAACCGCTTATCATCCGATTCAAGTAATTTAATCAAATGATCCGTGAGTTCATTTAAGTTCCGTGCATCTTCTTTTAACTTTTCAATACTTGTCATTTCGCTTCACTCCTTTTCATAAATCTCTAACTTATGCAACAAATCAAACATTGCTACATATCTACCCTGATTCCGTTCTTTTAGTTTATCATTGTCGTTCTGCATTGCATCATCATAATCTTTATTTACTTTTCTAAATTCCTCTGCAATAATCTCAAGAATTTCATCCTTTGTCTTGCTACATGTATATTTTGCCATTTCTCTTCACTCCTTCCTAAGAAATCTTAGTTTCATTACCAGTTTCCTTCATCAATCAGTTCGTTTTTAATTTCGTTGAGTAACTTCATATATTTACGCTGTTTTGATAGAAAAACATTTCTTTCAAGCGGCAATAAAATATGTTCAGATTGCTCCACTTCTAATGTTGTTCTTTTATCCTTATGAAGCTGGATATATTGGTTTAATTTTTTTGTTGCTCTTTTATATATCTTTTTTGATATTCTTTTATTCATTTCTCAACTCCTAAATCTTATGGTTTCATTCGACTAATACAGATATATAATAATCTAACTCAGCTTCATCTAATCCATGTTCTTCAGCAGATTCAACGTCTTTCAGAATATTAAAAATCATATCTATTGTCATATCTAATGTATATGATTCCCAATATTCTTCTTTTGTTAAATTCTCATCTTCTGAACCGAGAAAATAAAATGCGTTATCACCAATTCTACAGCAAATGCCAATACATCCTGCATATTCTTCTTCGATTGAAACAGTTCCAGATTCAAAACCATTTCTAATCATTTCTCTTGTAATCATGTCACATCCTCCAATCTTCTAAAGAAATGCGAATTTACTCTGCTTCTACTTCATATATTTTCCAATCAATATTGTATGAATCCGTCTGAATGTTCGCATCATATTCATCAATGGACGCTTCATTTCCTTCTTCTACTAAATTCTCATATCTGCTTTTCATTTCATCATAAGCTTCTATATAAGAATCATATGTATCCGGTTCATTTATATTTTGATTTTCAACCTCTATTAAAATCCATTTACTCATTTCTCTTACCTCCAATCCGAAGAAACACGCATTTATTATGCTTCTTTAAACTCCTCTTTTGGATCAACAAACTCTATCTTCTGAACCCAGATTGTACACCCGTATTCCTCTTTCAGATGTTTGTATGCAAGTTTTGCACTCTCTTTATTATCTACAGTGCGAAGATGCTCTAAACTTCCATCTGTGTTATAACAACCTAATCTGTACTTCATGATTCTATCCTCCTTCTTATGAAATATCCATTTTCTATTCTTCAACCTTAACATTCTCAATATGTTCAATCTCTGGATAACTATCCATATCAATCACATAATCAATGTGATGCTCCCACTTTTTAATTTCTTTTACATCCGCATTATCATTTAAAACAACGGTCATTGTTACTTTTACTTTTTTCATGCTATCACCCTTTACCTTTCATTATGAAATATCTGTTTACTCTGCTATTACATTTATCGAGATAATAAAATCCTTATCTTCCTGCTCATTATCTTTTAGGGACAATTAAATTTCCTGTTAATGTAACTTCGATTCCGTTTTCATACTTTCTAAGACTTCCCTTTTCAACCTCATAATCATTATATTTAAGAAAAATACTATCTCTCCCATTGTATTCAGCTACAATTTTTCCATCCAACCATACATAGACATTCTCATTTTCGCTTATATATGACAACAAATCATCTAACCGCATAAATTATACCCTTCGCTTTCTTCTACCTCTTTCAAACTCTCTTCATCTACAATACAGTAACAACCAAGTGCATCTCCAACTCTTTCATTATCAACTCCAAGAGATGTAACAATTTCGTTGAATGTGCCTTCTGTATAATCTTCTCTATGGATTTCAAGATATTTCTGACCTTTGGTTACATAGTTTTCTTCCGTTTTGCCTCTAAAACAATCTAAAGCATTTTGCAAGCAATCTGCTTTTCTCTTTGTGTCATTCCAATAAGAGAAATAATTTCCATTCGCCCACTGCTGATCCTCTGGTTGCGTTGGATCGTAACCACTAACAACCACATACTGAGTATCACTTTCGCTTTGTAGTAAGGCATAATTATCTTTCCGTAATAACTCTGTCCATTTCATGTTCTTACACCTCCTATTCAATCACTTCTACTTCTTCGCTTGATCCTATGAGCATTAAATCTTTCATTGGACAATTTTTATTCAAACAATCTGCCTTAAATATGAATCCATCATTTGATGTACAGATCCATTCTTCTTTCATGTGCTTAAATTTTGTTCCAACTTTAATATTTCTTGTCTGCATAGTTTTATACCTCCACCAAATTGTTCTCTTTTATAAGTCTTTCACGAACCATTCTGTTTAAATCCTTATTGACTGCTATAATTTTATGAGAAGTTCGATTCATGTAAATAAAATGACTTCCCCTACACCGTGTAAATCTATAACCATTCCGTAACAGAATCGGCTCGAATTCTCTTAATTGTTTTGTCTTTCTATATGCCATAATTCATCTATCCTTTCCTTATTATAATGTGTTTGCCCGTATAGCCTGATAGCGCAGCTTAGTTTCATTTTTACCGATGTTTCATATTGATCACTCGCTTTCTAATTGTTTATTCTCTGTCTTATGCAGTCTTTGTCTTTTTAATTGGAACAACTCTAGTTCCAGAAACTTCCCTTGATTGTTCAAGTCCAAGATTTTTAACAACCATATCTTCTGTGTAAAGAGATACAGCAGTTTTCATATCAAGCATTGGATATTTTACAGTTGCCTTTGCCTTTAATCCAACAGGTGTAATCTGTCTAAGTTCTTCAATTAAAAATTCTTTTGTTGCTTCACGGTCATTCGCATAGAGTTTATAAATATCTCTTAATGATCGCATAATATATGTAGAATATCCGTTTGGTTTCCGATCAAATCCAGCTCCTGCACAAATATCAAATACATATTCAGCAGCTTTTCCGTTGTCTAACTTACATAACCGCAATGTCTCTGTATACGAACCAAGAACAGAAGCTTCTCTGTTTCCCTTATTTGCAACATATTCAAAGCCATATTTCTTTCTCATATTCTCCAATGTTTCTGTTGATGGATCGTGTAAAACCATCATTGCTCCATGCTTCTGAATAGGTGTTAAATCTTTTACATCTCTATTCTGGAATGCGTACATTTCAGCCTCAAATTCAAGTCTTTCTTCTGGATCAGTTGGTGCATTTAAGATCATCTGTACTTTCAAATCTTTGTATTTCTTTTTGTTTACAATCTGACTTGCAATCCAACGACCATAACCATCTACAATGTATACTTTACCTTCTTCCCAATGCGGAACGCCCATAAGTGGCATAAGTTTCCGTTCATCCCAATTCCGTACAAGATACTGAAGATCTCTTTCCGTTCTTTCGTCTGTTTGATACCGTGAATCAACTTCCATTAACTCAACAGGAATTTTAATAATCGCAATCTCTTCATTGATGTCCGTATACATCTTTGTAAGACCTTCTAATTTGTCTACACTTCCTTTTGATCTCTTTCCTGTTACAACTTCAAACATTTTACACATAATTTTTACCTTTACCTTTCTTGTTTTAATTTTTTTGCATTAAAATAGCGACCACATTATTTCGTAGTCGCTTTGATTTCTCTTACCTTTACCATTGCATTATTCATTTCAATGCAAATTCCACGACAATTTCTGCGTTCTCCACATCGCTTGCATAGTGAAACGAACAATGTTTCCTTAATTTCCCTTGCCATTTAGACCTCTTCTCTCTCTAAAAGTGTTTCGTAATATTGGCTTTCGCTTTCAAAAAGCTGGTATTTTCCATTGATCCAACCCATATAACCATCCGGTACTTCATATCCTTTCATTTATTTTTTTCGCCTCTCTTTCTGTTCTCCTTGCTAAATTATTTTCGCTGTCTGGGCAGATTCCCATAGCTAATAATGCATCTTTTGCTGTACATCCTGTAATAATCGCATAAAATAATGCGTCCCATGATGCCTGATTATCCCGTAATGTTCTTGCCATGATTTTCACTCTCCATTCTATAACAGTCCACATGCGGCTAATAATTTCTTTGCAAATGGATGCTTGTTTGCTTCTAATTTGCGTTTCAACTCTTTGTTGTAACGCTCCTCAAAATAATCACGCTCTGATTGTGCGATTTCTGCTTCTGGACGATTATCAATAACATCATAACCATCCTTAATGATAATTATCATTTGACTTTTCTCCTCCTTATTATTTACCACTCTGCACCGCTATATCTGACCTGTAAGATAATATCATCAGTTACCTTTTCTGTTCCATTACTATCCATGAGCATAGATACTATGTCTCCATCTTCATAGTCTTCACAGCCACGAAATTTCCATTTGTTTCCGCTATAATCCTGTACAATGACAACGTTTTTCTTTTTGTTTACCTTTGTTACTTTCGCTGTCAAAGGATATGTTTTGTTTTCATCTAAATCTTTAAGATGCGGAAGTTTCTCACAGATTTTTGAATACGAATATCCATCTGCCTTATTGAACTGCTTTGTTGTATCGCCAAGCTCAAAGCAGAGGTATCCATATTTGTCATAGAAATAACCAGCAATGTCACAGATTGGGATTGCATTTGTGATACTGATCTGCTTTGGAGTTGAGGCATTGACTGTTTGCGTTGGTTGCATTGTGCCTACTGTGTAGGATGTAAGGATTGTTGCTGTTGCAAGAACGAGTGACAATATTTTCTTTTTCATATTTGTTCTCCTTTTCTGATTGTTTTTGGGTATAAAAATAGCACCTACTTTTCAGCAGATGCTAGTGTGTGATGAATTCCATTTTCGTCTACACTTATGAGATATTTAAAATCTCTTTCAAGTGCATTAAATAAAGACTTTGCTTTTTCAAGAGATTTAAAAGGAATTTCTCTTGAATAGTTTCCACTTCTTGTTTTGTACCATACAATATATTTTTGCATATTATTTTCCTCCATAAAAATAGCACCCGAAAATTGGGTGCTTGTGTGTAAGTGCTTGTGATAGTTACTGTTCCAAATCAGACAAATCATGTATAAATTTACACGAACAATTTGTTTTACTGTCTACCACATCATAATCATCATCTTCCTTTATGATATAGTATCCATCTTTGTTTGTGTCTGAGTACATGGCTATTACTTGTGAACGTTGATATGGATGAAAATTTACCTTTTCTACGTCCACATTAAAATCATATTTCATTCTTTCTACGGTCATGATTATATCCTCCTACATGGTTTTTAGTTTCGCTTGAAGTTCCTGGATTTGTTGCTGGACTTCTTGTTTTGCTTGTTGTTTTGCCTTTATATCTTCTGGATAGTTCTCTTCAGGAATGAATTCCATTATCTCATCAGGCATACAACGGAAGTAGTCACAAATACGGCAAATTATTTCCGTTGTAACGGATTCTCCATGCAATAATTTATTTAATGTACCAGCTTTTATATTAGCATTTTCCATAAATATTTTCTGCGTCATACCTTCACTTTTTATTTTGTCAAAAAGTCTTGTATATTCTATTCTCATGTTTTTATATGCCTCCAATGTCATTCATCTCCTTTCATAATAGCATATAATTTCGCTTTTGTAAAAGGGCAAAGTTATCCCTTGCCCTAATTCGCAGACTACTCTTTTACATTGAAATTTTGTAAAGTATACTTTTCCAATGTGCAACACATATAACAAAAAATAGCATTCTGGTACAGTTCGTCATCTTCTGCAATACGTTTCCAGTTTGCATGAGTATCATCTGCATTTGCCTTTAGTCCTCCTCCATATTCCTGCCATATAGTATAGCGTGAGCCTACGTTCATTTCAGACAGCATTTTATCCATCTGACGCAAAGACTCTATTCTACGGTTTACAGACCATTCATTGATTTTTAGCATGGTAATCCTCCTATTTTGCCTTTATAATTTTACCATACTATCGAACCTCCATTCTAGTGCTAGTATGCACTATAAAAGGCAGACTTTTAGTGTATTCTGCCTTTCGGTACTGCATACTATTATCTAATATTTGACGCAACAACGCTTGCGTTTCCATGACCATACCAGTGCGCTGCCTCTGTTACTTCGTTCCACTCAAGCGGATTGTTAATCTGATGCGTGTTAATCCGTGAGCCAGTTCCCTTTTTATGCAAAGCGTATGTTTTCATCATGCTTTTACAACTATCAAAAGACAGATTTTCCCTTTGAACCGTAGGAATATAACCCAGCTTTTCACACGCAGATTTCACCCACTTATAAATCGGATGTGTCGAATTTACAAGCGTGTCCTGCCAATATCCACAAAAGATATGAATGGGTAATTTCCCGTTTGTAAGCCTAAAATCATCGCACACCCAAAAAACACGCTTTTCGTTTTCGTTGGTGTATCTGCCGTAAATTGCACCTGGATAGATCGTAAAATTGTCCGTAAAATGCGTGACAGTTCCCTTGCATAAACGCACATAAAATTTTTGTGCGTGCTTAATTTTTGACATAGTACACCTCCTAAAATTCCCAACTATGTTTTGCCTTATCAGGCAAAGCAATTACTGAAACAGAAGAACCCCAACAATCGAAGATTTTACCTTCCATTGCACAACCAAACTCATTTGCAGAGTTTGACAGTGTTACTAGCTGAGAAGTAACGGAGCAAATTTCATCTCCGAAAAGCTCAGAGTTGCAGGCGATCTGGTTTGCAAGTTTATGAATTTCTGATTTTTTAAATTTTAACATTGTTAAATTCCTCCTTAAAAATAAGCAAACTTCTAGCCCGAATTTGCGTTTATAATTTTCAAAGGATGAGCAGGGAGTCGAACCCTGCACACCTACTACTTACGTAGTATCATCCTATTTTGTTTCGCTTTTCTCTTCTGTAGTTTCCGGCTTAATAACCTCATGTTTTGACGCATTATCAAGAACAACTGCACAAAGAGTTGTAAAAGCTGCAATCTGAACTTTTTTATTGCCTGACTTATCTGTATAGTTAAAGTCGGAGAATTTAATAATTTCTATTCCATCTTTCTTAGACTTAGACTGTTCACGTTTAGCAGAACCTCCAAAAGTTGCAAGGAAGTTACGCAGATCCTTGTCTGTAAAATCAGATTTTTTAGTTTTGATACCGTAGAAATGATCGCCTTCAGAACCGATCAATTTATTAAATACAGGACGTAAAGCGTCTTTTAAGTCCTTCATAGAACCCTTGTTATAGTAAGCCTGCACCGCCTTAGAAATATCAACGCCGCCTTTTTCAGTGTCAAAAATATCAGCGTCAAGCTGTACATTCTTATAGATAGCATGAGCCATCAAAGTAATATGTACTCTATCTGTAGGACAAAGTGCGGTCACGTTGTCAATCGGTAAAAGTGTAGCAATTTCATCTTTTAAAGCAATAATTTCTTCACGATCTTTGATGAATTGACCTGCATCGTTACCTAAAGTCTGATTGATAATACTAGCGTCACAAGTCATAACGTCAATATCAGCGTGTGCATCCTCTAATGCTTTTTTCCCATCCTTAAATGATTTTTTTTCCTGCATCCGTGATAATTCAGTGTTACGAACTAAAGTTCTAACGTGTCCTGCAAAGTCAAAATTTGTGTCTTTGAGTGCATTGGTTTTTGAATAGAATTTTTCAGATTTTAACATAACATTGTCCTTCCTGCTATGATCTAAGCATAGCTATAAAATAATTTTTTGGGTAAAGTCGCAAGCGGATTTGAACCGCTTCTCAAATGTGCTTAATTCACAACCGCTTAAAAAAGCGTAGACTGAGCCTGCTCAATGCGACTGGATAATTCAACATTTTTCATGTTTACTCGGTGGCTTATTATTGTAATGTGCGGAATGTGCTTATTGTAATAATTTACAATTACACTGTATAGCTTGCGTACCCTGCTATACTTATGTCATATTTCCATACTTTTAACGCTTGACATATAAAGCGGTACTGTACTATTTAATCTTGTTAGGTTGAAACAACCTATTTGAATGTGGTATAATAAACCTGCTATGTAATTTAATGTTTTTACCACAAAACAAGTGATACACTTGTAAAGATTATTTAATACGTTTATGAGTTGCTATATTGCCGGTTACACAACGCCGGAATGGTAATTGATAGCCACTTGACTACCAATAAGGTTTCTATCGTTCCTATTATTTACGTGCCTGCTATAGTGTGGCTTTACTGACTTGTTTCTTTAAGGTATCAAGTCAACCTCTTGATAACTGCTATCAAGTGCCTGTGTACGCTGTCATATATGACGACTTTTTTAATCCACTTTGGAATGGCTGTACAAGTAGCCGTGAGTTTTTACATCATTCTTGGATGGTTCTATCTTGACTAATGGTATCAAGTCCGGTTCGGTGTCCGGTTTACAGATGTGCTAATAATGGAACTTGTTTTAATGTCCTATCCCTTCGGACAACTGTATGATATATCATTTTTATGATATTTTCAAGTCATTTTTGTGATATTTTGTTAGTTCGTTAGTTTTGTATAGTTTTGGTGTGATTTTAATGTGAGTTGTTGTGAATATTTACCAATAGATTATAATGTGGTGGTAGATTATCCCATTTTTGAGTATGTTTTATGGTATAAAGTGGTGGATGTAAGCCTAAAAATGATTGATTTTGGTATAAAAGTGGAGAATAAAAACGATAATGGAATTATATCAAACAATAATATCAATACTATATCATATAGTTTTAAAAACTACATTAGTCCGTTCAAAGGATCAGAAAAAGAATGTATAATATATATCTATTATCCACTATTTTTGCCTAACCCGGGGTAGTTAAAACTAATTAGATGGGCTGGAAATGCAGTAAACCTTATAGCTGATTCATCCACACACCAACTCAAAAATCTAACCCTTCCCAATATTCAAAATCCCAACAAAATCAAGCAAAATCCAAAATTTCACCCTTCAAACCACTTATCGTACCCCATATCGTCAAATCCCACTAAAATCAAGCATTTCAGCCACTTCAACCCCCAAAAATTAAACTCCTATCTCACCAAAAATCCATCCACAATTCAAAAATCACCTTATATATAAGCAATTTCACCGATAACGATTTTTCCATCAAAAGTCACACTCAAGAATCTCAACATATGGGGGTATTAAAACCTTCGCACAAATCACCTTTTAAATAGAGATATCCATATATAAAACAGCAATAAAAAAGGACTATAGCCAAAGCCATAGTCCAATAAACAAATATTCAACAATATACAACTAATATAAATAAATCTCAATTCTCTGGATATCATATTTTTCTTTCATATCCAATAAATAACGATCAGATATTTTTATTTTTTCACCTACAGGTATTTTATTTGTTTTTATACTATAAGAAGTGTTTATACAAATTGGTTTATTATCACTATTGTAATACAATATAGAGCACACTGCTGATTGATTACGATTTGAATTATTATTAAATATAATATCTCTATATTCAAAGTTTCCATTAGTATATGGATTAGATATGCTATATTCTATATCTATAGGATCGGCTCTATAAACATTGCTTAAGTTTATTCTTGTATATTCATCATATGATATTGGAATAATAATATACCTGTTAGAATTTACAACACCTCTAATTTCACCACTTCCAATATAAAATCCGTCTTTATCGTAACGTTTACATTTAATTCTAGCTTCAACAGTAATATCATTGTTATTTATTATCTTAATAGCATTAGTATTATTTCTATTAAAATCTTTGTTTTCAGGAATATCAATCAACTCATAACTTACATGATCTTTTAAAGCATCCTTAACAGTAACCTTACAAACATAATTTTTATCATTATATTTTGCGGTTATTTTAACAGAACCAGGTTTTAATGCTTCTATATGCCCATAATTAGTAACTTTCACAACATTTTTATTAGAAGAAGACCATCTGGCAGAATATATTTCAGTTTTCCCTTCATATATTTTCAAATTTTTTACTTCTCCAGCATACAAAGTAATTTTTGTATAATTCAATTTAACCTTCTTGGTAGCATAGGTATTTTGTGGTGTTAATTGAATAATGGTAATAGTCATTACAACACATAACACAAAACTAAATACCCTCTTTAATCTCTTTGATTTCTTCATAAATAAAAACCTCCTATATAAAATATTTGATTTAATTGTACTCTTATATAAAAAGAATTACAATAAGTATGTTTCAATATAAATGTTTTCATAAAATAAAATCTCACTAATATAATTCCTCAAAAATATTATATATCATTCTAACGTATTTAAAAGCCGAAATAAGGCTTTTTAATTTTTACCCCAACAAGTTATCATAAAAGCAATAAAAAACATTTCTAGGGCTATTCTACGCTGTCAAAAATGCATCTACTTAAGTTACTCATTGTAGATTTTTACCAAAATTATTTTCAGTACAAAACATTATTTTATACATAATTGCCAAATTATACATCAGATAATGTGCGTAGCACAAGATGTAGTCCCTTGATAGGGACGGTCTTTTCGCAGCGTTAGCAAGAAAAGAACATCTCTAGGGTAGACATATATAAAATAAACCAATAAATAGCAATCCTAACAGAGAATAATATATTATCAATCAAGAAAGGAATTATATCATGAACAATACAAACAATATAACCAATTCAGAGACACCAAAGTACCTCAAACATAAAGAAAGTAATATATCCAAAGCAAAGAAGAAATCTAAGCATAAACATCAATATGAAGAATGTTTAATTCAATACAGATGGAATTTTAAAAGTAATGTATTTACACAAGAAGAAAAAGATAAAATTCACACATCATTGAGCAGTTACTGTGCCGTATGCGGAAAAATCAAAGGATATTTACAAAACGGAAAATATCATACTGAGATTGAAGAATTACAAAAAGAAAGACAAAAATGGAAACCGTATTGGGTTGGAATACCAGACGAAGAAATATATGAAAGATATCATGATAAATTACCAGTATTCTTTGTAGAGGATTATTGGAAAGACAGCTATGTGAATTTGGATGAGAATAAAAAATAGAAAAGAGAATAATCATATATGTACACTTCATTGCCTACGGCGTTGTTGGTCAATCGCTTCTTACGAAGCTCATGCCCTTGTGTCCTGCTTACGCAGTCCACAAATATAAGAATTTTAATTTTAGAACTTTTATTATATCTTTTATAAGGGATAGCCCTAAAAACCCTTGATTTATAAGGCTTTTTTTTCAATTTTAGAACTTTTGCAAATTTGGCATATTTTTGCAAAAACTTCAAAAACCCTTAATTTATAAGGGAAAAATCCAAGAACTTATTTTTTGAAAATGGTGTTAAAATTTTATGCCAAGCCAAACGGCAGTTGGAGGGATTTTTGTCGTTAAGTGGAGAATATAGTTATATACAAGTATTTAGAAAGGAGATTTTATATTGGAATTTAATTGTAAAGTTAATATTGTAGATGCCATTATGGGTGCTGGTAAAACTCAGTCAATAATGAATTATATTAATCAATCAGATGAAGATGAGAAATTTTTGGTAATAACACCTTTCCTTGATGAAATAACCAGATATAGGACGTATTGTAATGGTAAGAATTTTAAAGCACCTACATTTTTAAAAGATGAAAAGGATGATAGGGGCAGTAAACTTAGAGATCTTAAGAGATTGATCGGCAATGGTAATAACATAGTGTCAACCCATGCTCTATTTCAAAAATTCGACAATGAACTGATTGATTTATGTAGAGCGCAAAATTATACGCTTATAATGGATGAAGTTGCAAATGTTATAGAAGAATATGATATTACCAAACAGGATTTTGAGATATTAAAAAATACATATGTTGAAATCAATCCTGATACAAAGCAGCTTACATGGAAAGATGAATATTCTGATTATCATGGTAAATTTGATAATGAAAAGCGTTTATGTGAGTTAGGAAGTCTTGTATGTTATGGAGATAACTTAATGGTATGGTTATTTCCTATAGAGACATTTAATTCATTTAGGAATATCTATATTCTTACATATTATTTTGATATGCAAATGCAGAAATATTACTATGACTATTATGGAGTTCAATATACATACTGGTCTGTTCAAGGCGATTCTATGGAAAATTATCATCTTATTCCATATAGCTCAAATATCAGATATACATCTTATGATTATAGTAAGCTAATTCATATTTGTGAGAATGAAAAATTAAATATGATTGGCGATAGAGATTCTGACTTGTCTTTTTCTTGGTATTCTCGAAATAAAAACAACGCATCAATGAAGATATTAAAAAAGAATATATATAATTTCTTCCATAATGTGCGAAATACAAATTCAAATGACTACATATGGACTACATTTAAAGAATACCAACAAATATTAAAAGGGAAAGGATATACAAAAGGATATCTATCATGTAATTGCAGAGCCACCAATGAATATCGAGACAGAACTTCTGTAGCATATCTTATAAATCGTTACCTCAATCCATTTATTAAAAATTTTTTCACAACAAATCATATTAGTGTAGATGAGAATGGTTATGCACTTTCTGAAATGCTTCAGTTTATATGGAGATCGGCTATTCGTGATGGCAAGGAAATTTGGGTATATATCCCAAGTATACGAATGCGAAATCTTCTAAAAAAATGGATCAAAGACAATTCACCACAAAATTCCTAATAAATAGAGAATAAACATATGTAACCAATTAACACAGCACTTAAAAGGAGCTGATTACAATGAATAAAATTTTAAAAATCAAAGGAGAACAATTAAATGAACAAAACAGTAACAATCGAATCAAAGAATCATAAGTACGCAAATACATACGGTGGGCTTATCTGTCAGTCCGATTTTTGTACTGACTATGAAGGAAGTAAAAATATTGCAGATAAAATCGCTTCTGCTTGGAGATTTGATAGATCATGTAACATGCAAATGAAAAATAGTATTAGAAGTTATAAAGAAAAGGTTCCAAATAATAAAAATAACTGAGATACCATTTCTAGCTGAGAATTTATTATTCTGACAGTGCACAGAAAATTCTACACCATTCGGTGAACAAATACTCGCCTAAAAATTATAACTGAAAAATTTACACAACTGTATTAAAGGAGAATGGAATAACTATATGTGTAGTCTATGTAACAGATATGATGGTACGCACGATCCACGATGTCCTTACTATTCTCCTACTCGCCCAAGAATAACTTGCTGCTATTGCAACGAAGGAATTTATCAAGGCGAAAGGTATCTTGATAATGAACAAGGAGAATATATACATGAGGATTGCGTTGGATCTGCTGGAATTAATTGGATGATTAATTGGTTAGGATTTAGATATGAAACGGAGGAGAACGATGAATAAGATTATTAGAAAAATCAAGAAGATGTTCTGTAAATCTGGACAAGTATATAAGGTAAATATCAAAGACATTATTATATCAGAAGAATTCAGGGCTACTCACCCTAGATTCAAGAAAATGGTACAAAAACGTGAATTTTACCGTAAGAATAATATGTATGAGTCGCAGGTTATACTCAACAGAGATTTTATGCTGATAGATGGATATACTACATATTTGCTCTGTTTAGAGAATGGTGAAAAATATGTTGATGTTTATTTTATGGATTAGGAATAAATAGAAATTTCATTTGGAGAATATATAAGTGGAGGTAAATTTATATGAATAATAATTTTGACAATGTTGAAGAAATGAAAGAATTGATTGTAGATGAACTTTCGGAATGTGAATTTGACAACAATTTTAGATGTGAAGAATGCTCTGAATTGGAGCAATGTTATTACAAAGCTTCTACAAAATCATCTCACGAGTTTGCAGAGAGCTTAGATTATGGTGGGTATGATTCTGAAGATGAATTTTGGGAGAATTTAGATTAAGGTGGTGATGATATACTGAATGAGTGAATATGGAATTAAAATAAAAAATATCAGTGCTGGTATGTTGTATGATGTTAATCTTGGAACACGAGATTATTTTACATATACTGATGCTATGTTTAACAACAGTTTATTTAGTTTTTTCTTGCAAAAGAACGGATTAAATATTTATAAAGGAAAATCTGGTAAAAAAAATGAAAGTACACGAGATATAATTTGTCTTGATTATGAATTTGGAAGTCGCTCTTATGATAATGAGCATACTCGATTAGAAAAGTTATTTAATGATACTGATGGCGATTCTAAGGAACGTATTAAACAGGCATTACAAAAAGTTGAAGATAGAAAAGACTTGTATAATGAAAAATCACGAGATGAGATTAGAGAATATTTTTACGAGAATGGTGTTGATGTTACATATAAACGTAAACGCAGAGACGGAACAATTAAAGAAGAAACAATTCATTATGAAATGCTTTTTCGTACAAGTGCCAAAGCTAAACTTGGACAAGTTATTTTCATAAATAGTAAATTATATGACATTGCATATGATTGGTTAACAATTGGACTTGGAAAAAAAATGAGTCATGACAATGCGAAAATCGTTGAAATGTCAGCTTATGCTCCACTTACCACATCTACAATTATTGGTACACTTCATATACCTGTTGAGGATATTCTAATTCTCAAAGATCAGGATTCCTTTTTTGAAACAATGACAAAAGTTGTTAAAGCAGAAGAATACGAAGTAGAAGTCAAAAAGAAAAATAAAGAAACTAATAAAAACGAAAAGGTAATTGAAAAACGTAAAAAATGTGTTGTATCCGAAGAAAAACGTCAAGTTAAAAATACAATTTGGGATGGTATGGCACTAATCGAAGCTGATTCTAATTATCTTCGTCTCCCATCTTATATTAACGGTATGGCATTACTCAGAAATCACCTTTTTAAAGCATGTGCTTTTAAGAGTTATCTTCAAAAATTCTTTAAAGATTGGTGTGAGAAGAATGGATATGATTACAATACATACCAGATTCAAGATATGTTTGGTAAATGGCATTATTTAAAAGATATTAAGATGATAACCACTGATAATGCGATTAAGTGGAAGAAATTTCAAGACTTAATGGGTAATAATATTACTGAAGCATATGACTATTGGTGTGAAAGAATTCATTCTGATGGTGATATGTGGGGCATTGTAAAAACCGACCACCCAAGTAAATTAGGACAATATCAACAGTTGAGTTATCAGATGATTAATACTCTTCCATGTACGAAGGATAATGTAAAAGATATTGCTCAGATTAGCATTGATTATGTTGAATTACTTAAGCGTGATAATGATGAATTTGAAAAGTTTCTTAGAAAGAATGCAAATGAAGTAAATCATTATGAAATGCTTGCTGATTTATATGCTCAAAATCATGAGTTTGGGAATAGTAAATTTTTTAGGTATGAAAAGAAAGAGATAATTAAACAATATGTTTTTAGAATGAGAAAAGGAAAAATTATGGTCAATGGTGATAATTTGACTGTATGTGGTAACCCTTACGCACTTCTGCTCTATTCTGTTGGTGAGGCTTTTGAAAAAGATCCAACACTTTCTCAAGAATCTAATTGTATTCAGTGTTATACTAAACGTTTTGATGATAATGAATATCTTGCAGCGTTTAGAAATCCACATAATTCCCCGAACAATATATGCTATTTACATAATGTCTATTCTAAAGAAATGGATAAGTATTTCGCATTTAGTAAAAATATAATAGCAGTTAATTGTATTCATACAGATATTCAAGACAGGGCAAATGGGATGGATGAAGACTCGGATTTTATGCTTGTCACAAATCAATCAACAATGGTCAAATGTGCAGAAAGATGCTATAGAGATTTTTATACTATTGTAAATGCATTACAAGAGTCTGGTATTACCTACAATAATACAAAAAAAGATTATGCTGCTATGGATAACAAGTTTTCAAAGTCACGTATGGGAATCGGATATTCAAGTAATTTGGCTCAGTTGGCAATGACTTATTATTGGACGGAATTACAAAAAGATAATCCTGATGAGAAAAAACTTAAAGAACTCTATGACAATTTTATTATTCTTTCTGTTCTTGCACAGGTTATTATTGATGGATGCAAAAGAGAATATGAAATTGATGGCAACAAAGAAATTGATAGAATTAGCAAACTCTCTTGCATGAACATTAAAAGAATCGTTGGTTATACGGAATCAGGTAAGCCAAAGTATAAAAAGTACGATTTCCCTGAGTTTATGAAATATACCAGAGAAATTAAATACACCAAAGATGGTAAAGAACTACCACAAGAGGAAGTTGATGAATCGAAAAACAAACTTAAAAGTCGTATTAATAGAGAATTATTATGTCCTATGAACTGGCTTGAAGATTGGATTAATAAAATTCAAGCCTCGGAAACCACTATTGCTATTCCTACAAAAGATTTTTTTATTAAAATGCAAGGAAAAGCAAATGATAGACAAATGACAAAAATAAGACAGATTATTGAAGATTACGATTCCTATGTTAAGCAGATAAAAATAAGCTGTGATGATGAAGAATATGAAGAAATGTTAATATCTAAATCAGATGAAGTATTGGACAAGCTGAAAGGAATTAAAATTGGGAATATAGTAACTATTAATAGACTTATAGAAACTGCTTTGGGATTGAATAGCATAAACAACAATCCTTCATGTTACAAAAAAGCAACAAAATATACAAGAAAAACATTGAATCTCTTGTACAAAATGAATCCAAATAAATTTCTATGCAACTTTAATTGTAAATAATGCACAATTTTTGCGGAACGAAATTGTTGAAAATGTAGTATTTTCAATAGTTTAATGGGTATCAAATGAGGGTGTAATATGGAGGGAAGAAAGCGCAGAGTTGCGTTAGTAAACTCCCACGCCATTGCCAATGCGTGTAATAAGTAAGGGCTTGCAAGTTTAAAACGTATACTAGGGGCAGACGTATCATTATCTGCCCCGAATATAAAACAATGAAATCAGCTTTTCTTGGCTGATAAAACAGAGAATATATAATTGTCGGAAGACATTAGAACAACGTCCTATACGGACGCAATATAACACAAATTAAATTCAGAACAGTGATTTAGATCTCGTATCATACTGAGGCAATAAAGTCCATAGAGACAATGTATGTGGTGCAAGCAGCCATAACTGCTAACTTTAATGTTAGGTTGGTAAACCTACGGATAATCAGCTTATTTGGTGAACTGATAAAATCTAAGAGATTCCATCGCTACTAATTCATTGGCGGTTCTGAACAATTCTAAAGATCATTTCTAAGATTGGTACATATTCATATTGTACTCCTCTTCTTATATGTATCGGTGACTGTGCTACAATTCTTGCAGTATGGTTGCCGATTATTCTTTTAATCTCTTATAGCTCAGTTGGTAGAGCATCGCACTGTTAATGCGAAAGTCGTAAGTTCGAGTCTTACTGGGAGAGCTTTTCTACTTTTGTAGGACTGGTTGGTTTCGGATCAGGAGATGCTAAATCTCAAAAATAAGCATGGCGACATGTATAAAGTGGTTCTTATCGTATTATAAGGCTGCGACTGTGAAATACAGTTTAACGGAAAACACATAAAATCTACGCCCAACCTTCTATTCAAGGACAACTGTTGGCGAATATGGTTGATTGGTGGGTGTCTTGAAATAGGCACTGTAGTAACACAGAAATGTGGGTATGATTTGTGTACTATTGGTGGGAATACCGCAAGTATAACCGCTGGTAGGATTTTGGTAATATCTCTTAAGTTGAAAAACAGGGATGGAATCAAAAAGCAAGGAGATCGCAATTCGAGCAGGATGGTGATGATTGGGCTGTACTCAAAAGGTACGGATGATCAAATGTACACCTCATCGTCCATAATAAGTACATGCTTTTGAAAGAAATCAAATTATTTTAGGTAAATAATATTTAAAAGAAAATTACAAAACAGCAAAAGTGTGTGCGACCGCAAAGAGAAAAACAACTTATTCACCTGTAATATGGTGACATATAGCACTCGCAAGGTGTTATATGAGAAAGTACAAGTACGTGCAATTCTAATAGGCTGCAACCTATGAATCTCGCAAGGAAGAATGTGCCGAAAGAAAATCTATAATACTTTGTGGTAAGAGTTTGCCGGTTATGTCAAAACTGGTGTTGTTGCTAACTACAAGTTAATCGCTTGTGTGATAAACTGTGTCCAACCACAGTAGATGTTAGTGTATTGAGTCAAATATCTCAGCTCATATTAAGTAATGATCTCATACTTCGGTATGGGATTTTTTATTTAGAGTGTGTAGCTCAGTTTGGCAGAGCACTCGACTTTTAATCGAGTTGTCGATGGGTTCAAATCCCTCCACGCTCACTCTCTTCTGCTATTCGGCAGGAAATAAATCAAGAAAGAAGTGAAAATTATTTTATTAATTAACAAAACAGAAGCCTTTGCAATGAGGAAACTTGTTGGAAATGAGAATGTAAAAAAAACTTATAGTGGTCATTCTAAATACTATCTGGTTGAGTCTTATCAGAATTTAAAGGCTTTAAGTAATTATAGAAAAAGTAAAATCGTTGGATAGAGACGAAATCTAAAATGAAAGGTGGTCGGAAACCATCGGTACAATGAAATTTTATGATACTAATGCTATTTTAAAACTACAGGACAAAATTTTTGAGGAAGATTTTATCATAAGTTCTGTAACATTACAAGAATTAGAGCATATTAAAGTATCTCGAAACAAAGATGATCATGTAAAGTATGAAGCACGAAAAGTTTTGCACCTACTTGATGATAATTCGGATAAATATGAAGTTGTTGTATATGACAACGCAATTGAAAATTACATACTTGAGAAAAATATGGAAATAACACCTGATACTAAAATAGTTGGTAGTTGTGCATTTGTAAATACAATGAAGGATGTTATTTTTATTACAGATGATATTGCTTGTAAAATGATTGCAAGTAAGATATTTAATCTTACTGTAAAAGGTGTAAATGATGAGCCAGTAGATGATTATAGTGGATTTATTGAGAAGACACTTTCAGAGTCAGAAATGGCTTATTTTTATGAACATTTGCAGGAAAATACCTATGGATTACTTGAAAATGAGTATCTTATCTTAAAAGATTCTAATAGTCATGCCGTTGATACTCTCGTTTGGCGAGAAGGAATGTACCAAAATATTAAATTCCCTAATATTAAATCAGATTATTTTGGCGTAGTTAAACCTCTTAATGGAGATATTTATCAGCAAATGGCTTTAAATAGTTTCTCTAATAATCAAATTACTATGATTAAAGGTTCTGCTGGTACAGGAAAATCATATCTTGCGGTTGGATATATGATGTGGTTACTCGAAAAACACAAGATTGATAAAATTGTGATTTTTGCCAACCCAACTCCTACTATGAATTCGGCTAAGATTGGATTTCTGCCAGGAACACAGCTAGATAAGCTCGTTGATTCAAGTATTGGTAATATGCTTGCTGGAAAACTTGGAGACAAGTTTATGATTGAACAGCTTGTGTCAAGAAACAAGCTTTCTATATTACCGATGTGTGATATTCGAGGATTTGATACAAGTGGTTTAAATTGTGCGGTCTATATTACAGAGGCGCAGAATTTAGATATATCACTCATGAAACTTGCATTACAGAGAATTGGAGAAGATTCAATCTGTATTATAGATGGCGACTATAACACTCAGGTCGATCTCAATCAATATGCAGGCAATAATAATGGTATGAGAAGAATGTCTGAGGTATTCAGAGGACATGATTTCTATGGAGAAATTGAATTACAGAACATCTACAGAAGTAAGATTGCTGCTGTAGCTGATGACATGTAAAATATTATGAAATTGGAGGCTAAATGCCTATGAATAAAGATTATTTACAGTTAGAGTTTGATAGTTTAGGAAATGAAGCAAATTATAAACTTGCAGATCCGACTCTTGTTGATTATTATAAGCGATTAAATAATCGTGAAATTCTCATCAATCAAGATATTGATGACGGAATTGTAGAATGGACTCAGGAAATAGTTGAATGGAATAGAGAAGACAAGGATATAGCAATTGCCGAAAGAAAGTCAATTAAGATTTGGATTAATTCAAATGGTGGTTCTCTTAATGCAATAAACGAGCTTATTAATATCTGTAATCTTTCTAAGACACCAGTTTATGCTATTGGAATGGGAAAATGTTACTCCGCAGGAGGGCTTTTGCTTATGGGTATCCCAAGGGGCAACAGATATATCCTGTCGTCTACCGAAGCACTTATTCATGATGGTTCTACAGGTAGTTACGGAGATACTGGCAAGGTACTTGATGATTTAGAGAGAACTAAGAAAATCGAGGAAGACACAAAACAGTTTATTTTAAGTCATACAAAGATTATTGAGAGTGAATATGATAAAAATTATCGTAAAAATTGGTGGCTAGACGCTAACGAGATTATTGAAAAAGGTGTAGCTGACCACATTATTACAGATATTGAGGAATTATTTTAAGGAGGGCGCACTGCTCTCCTATTTTATTGGAGAAAAAGGAGAAAATATGGTAGATAGTAAAATTAAGAAAGCAACTGTTAGTGCGGCTAAAAAGAATATCACAGCAAGTGGAGTAAGAATTGAAAATGGAACCTTCGTTGACGATGAAGGTTCTATTGTAGATCGTATTGCTGAGAAGTTACCAAAAGGTACAACTATCTTTGATATTAAAATCAGTATTGAGATTTCAGATGAAGAGTCTGAGTCTGCTGAATAGAGAGTAGGTGGATGTTATAATCGACTTACATAGATTAGAAAATGAAACAGATTTTGAATGGAAATTAAGATGTTGTCTTGCAAAGAAACGTAAAGAGACAGATATGGATTGGATTGAAATTCGAGATATGCTTGGATTGAACATTACACCAGATCAGCTTAGAAAACAGGCAGTCGGATATGAAGAATATGATAATTATATTCACAACTGCGAGGGTGCATCTGAAAGAATTTTATGTGTGTCAGATGTTCATATTCCGTTTAATTTACCTATTGATATTTTTACAAGCTATAAGGGAATTGTAGATACTTTAATAGTCAATGGTGATTTATTGGATTGTTTTTCATGTTCTGCATTTCCTAAAAAATTCAAAGTAAATCTTGATGAAGAACTTGTTTTAGGAAGACAGTATATTATTGATTTAATCAATCTGACTACACCTAAAAAGGTAATGTTTGTGATGGGAAATCATGAATACCGTATGCAAAGATACTGTTCTGATAGATTATCAAACGAATTACTTGGCATCATCCCAACAGATCCGCTAGGAATGATTGTAGACGATGGATTCAAAGTTAATGATGAAAGAAATAAAACCCAGACACAATACTCTTCTATTCGTGAAGTGTTTGAAGATTCAAATATTGAAATCGTTTATGATAAAGAATGGTGGATAAAAGAAGGTAATGTAATTTTCTGTCACCCATTAAATTATTCATCTGGTATGTTAAAAACAACAGAAAAGGCAGTCAATTATTTCTTGCGTGTAGATCGCACATTTACTGGAATCGTAATGGCTCATACCCATAAAGTAGGAAGTTTTACTCAAGGTGGAATAAAAATGTATGAGCAAGGTTGTGTGTGTGATTTGGATAAGCTGGATTATAACAACGGTAAACTTATAATTCCAAATCAGAACGGGTTTATGTATCTTGCATTGGATTCAAATGGTGACATTATTGATTCCAAGACAAGAATTATTACTAATTTCATGACAAAGTAGACCAAGTACAAGTGACTTGGTTTTTATATTATGCATAAGTAACTATGAAAATTGGGCTAATTTTCTACTTTTAATTAGTCCGATTGTATAGAAATTGTGATGTTGCTGTCACAATTGTATGTATCGGAGGGAGTGTACTCAAATGAGACACTACCTTCTTTTTGTATTAAAAAAAATAAATAATTGAGAAAAAGGAGAAAATTAAAATGACAAAGAACGAGGTATTAAAGGCAGTAGTAAATAAAGTTGAGGGAGCTTCACAGAAGGATATCGCAGTTATTCTTGATGCTTTTGCTGATGTAATCACAGAGACATTAACAGCAAACCACGCAGAATCAGTTGCAGTTGGAAAACTTGGAAAGTTTAAGGTCAAGACAGTTCCAGAGCGTAGAGGAAAAATTATGATGGGCAATCGCAAAGGTGAGGAGTATGTAACTCCACAGCATGATGAGATTTGCTTTAAGATGTCAAAGTCTGCAAAACAGCTCTAATTCTAAGGTGGTGAAAATATATTGAAAACATTTGGTTTTACAGATACAAATGATTTTGCTGAATTTTTAGCAGATACTTTTGACAAGCTGGATGTTTGTACAAGAGATTATGACGATGATTGTTCAGAAATTGTAGTTGTGGCTAAGTATGATGTGATGAAAGATGTTCTTAATTCTGTTATTAAGAATACGAATTTTAAACTTGCTTCTTGTAACGATTTGAATGATCCTTATTTGGACGGTTATGATGATGCATTTATTCTTAGTATTGATTCTGAAATGAATGTATGTGTTCAGGTTGCTAAGTATGAGGGAAGTGATACTTATATCAATATGAATGAGACAGACATTGTGTTTATTCATGGAGATGTAAGTTCAGCTTTTGTTAAGGACAATAAAGATTCTGGATGCATTATTCATGAATTCAACATTGGTGATGACGCTGAAGATGTAGACGATGATTGTGATGGTAATTGTAAGAATTGCAGTTGCAGTGACGTAAGTGATAATTCTCATAAAAATATTACATTTGATAAAGATGAAAACGGAAAAATTCACGGATTTACTTCTGTTGAAAGTGATGTTAATGGATATGAAAAGCGTGAATTTTATTCTAGTAAGCCGATTGATTTAAGTGATTTTGACGAATATAATTCGGTTGGAAGATTATTTGATTTGCTTGATTTTATTTTTTAAATATTTGGAGTGTGCGGTGTATGCTGCACACTCTTTTTGTATGACTTTATAGCTTAATGGTTAAAGCATCTAAGGTAAAACCGCAGATACCAGTGTGAAAGCCACTGACGGAATGGATATAGGTTCGAATCCTATTAAAGTCAATTTTCTATGTTTCTGTGGATGGAAACGGAGAATAAATATTTGTACTCATGATTGGTGTCATAGCTGATTGTGGGATTTATGGAACAGTAGGTATTTGGAGTAGCTACCAAGTATATGAGAACCTATGCCTCTCTTCTACTGTTCTATTTTTTAGTTATTGGCATAGGAGAAGGCATAGGTAAAATTATGAAAAGTACAAAACAAAGAGAATTTAATATCGAGGATTACGACTATTATGTAAGGAAATATATTCAAAAAAGTGAAGAATTAGGCAACCCAATAAAATATGATTTATTGCGGAAAGAGCCATTTAACTTACCTGATGGTAGATGGTATATAAATAATTGCCCAGATAGATCAGTTAAAACTTGGGCTGATTTTGTTGATTGGTGTGGTTTTGTAGCAAAAGGTAAAACACCGTCAAAGGATAAAATGATCAAACTGATTTACAAATTACAATCAGAAAAAGATAGAGCTTTAATGTATGATGATTTTAGAGGAAGAGGTTGCTATCATCCACCATTAGAAGTGATTAAAACTTATTGGGGAACTATTAATAATATGAAAAAGGAACTTGGATTAGAAATAATTCAAGAGTCAATGTTGGATAGAACTTTAACAAAAGATGAATTAGACCAAATGCTAAAAGATATATGTAAATATGTAAAAGATGATAATAGAAATTTTATTACTACATCTGAAATAGACAGTGTTCATGAATGGTTGAATACAGATTCTTTACAAAGAACAATTAAAAAATTTTATAATTGTAATCTGCAAACATTATTGGCAAATGAAGGAATCTCTTTAGGCAAGAGAGGTCGAGGTATCACATTTGATTTTAGTGATGGTGAACATGTTACAAGCCAATTTGAATATATATTTTCAAAATATCTTAGAGAATTTGGATTAAGATATGGAATAGATTATTTTCGAGATGTAAAATATTCATCTTTTGTTCCATCTTATCACAGAAATATGAATTGTGATTATTTAATTCATACTAAAGATAATGATATTTATATTGAAATTGCAGGTGTAATTGAGGCATATAAAAATTATTTCTTTTCAAATAAGCAGATCACGAGCAGTAAATCTAAAGAAACATATCGTAAAGACTTATCTAAGAAACAAAAAATGTTTAAAGAAAATAATATTCATTATTATATTTTATTCCCTTGTGATTTGACAAAAGATAATACATATAACATTTTAAATAATGATTCTATAGAACTCAGAAAAAGCATTGAATCTTTTATCAAGAATAATATAGATTGGGATAAGGTGTCTAAAATAGGCGAATTAAAATATAGTGAAGAAATAAAATGGGGAAGAAACGTTATAGATTATAGTGAAGCAGTTTAGTTATTACTACTACTGCTTCTTTTTATATGTGAAAGGAAGTGAGATTATTGAATGGTAAAATAGCAGATAAATTAGATCCAGTTACAGATGAGGAATGGGCAGAGGTTAATGAGTTTAATAGAAATATGGTCGAAGATTACCTCAGTAATCAGACTCATCTTTCACCACATAGTTTGCACGCTTATAGGTCTGCATTAAAGATATTCTTCGTATGGGTTAAAAATAATCTGAATAACAAAAACTGCATAGAAATTAGAAAGAAAGAATTTCTTCGCTATATGAACTTTCTTGCTAATCGTGGACTATCTGAAGCTGCAATTAAATTTAAAAAGTCTTCTGTCAGTGCATTGAATAAATTCATTGAGAATTTTTATGACGAGGACTATCCTATGTTCCGTAATTATGTAACTGCGGAGATGCAAGTACCAAAAACAGGCAAGGTTTTCGCAAAAGAACCATTGACTCCTGATGAAATGGATCATTTATGTTCAGTATTAGCTGAACGTGAAGAATGGCAGAAATTAGCATATGTAAAGTTTACATATTCTACTGGATGCAGACATGCAGAGAGCTTACAGTTGCTCAAAGATGTTGTTAATTATGAGCCTAAGAGGAAAATTGTAACAATCGTCGATGAGGATGGCAAAGAGCAAGAAGTAGAATCTGTTTCTTATAAAACACATGAGATTCGCTGCAAGGGACGTAGTGCTGTTGGTAAGGTTAGAAAATTGCAGTTTGGACAAGATGTAATGGACGCATTAAAGAAATGGCTTGAAGTGCGTGGCGATGATGATTGCCCTTATATGTTTGTCGTAAAAACTAAAGATGGTTCAAAGGTGCGACAGATTGGATATAGTGCATTCAATGATTGGTGTATAAATGAATTTTCTGAAATTGTCGGTAGGAGAACGACTCCACATAACTTCCGAAGAAGCAGAGCGACCAATCTTGTATGTTATGACCATCGTGCATTGGAAACAGCACAGAAACTTTTGGGACACGAATCTTCCGAAACTACTCAGATGTATGTAATTCGTGAAGACACTGAGGATGCCGATGAAGCTTTTGTCTAGCACTTCGTCAAATTCAGAGAATAATAAAATATAAAAAGATTAGGTTGCGTCTTTACAGACATGTTGGATGGTGGCATTCAATAGCGTAAAATCTATGTCAACGTAAACTGACATTAATTTCCTAATCATCTTGGCATTTGTTATTCATGTAGCATTGTAAGTCCTACTACTGCATTTTGGTAGAGCCGACTATACAAAGACTCTAGTGCGCACGAAACCTTAATGCGGTATATCTTCTTTTCTATCAAACTCTGTCATGAATTTTATATAATTTTCGTTGCAAAATCCCAATCAAGAGTTTTAAACAACAGATATAAATCAGTTGGATGTTTTAGGAGAAATGGGTATTCGTGCTTCTCGGCATTAATGAGAACCTTATTTGCAAGAGATATCAGTTCGAATCTGGTACTGTCCGTAAAGGGCGGTTCGTATAATCGGATATTACGCTTGTTAATTTGTTAAAAAATCATTAGATTTTATCAAGGAGATATGTAGTTGTGTATTAAAATTGTATTTTGTCAGATAAGAGGCGCTAAATCTTGTCGAGAGGTCTTTACTCCGAAAACTGAAAATATATGGAGAAAAATTGGCTGATATCTAATTTGACAATTTAGAAAGACAGATAATATGGATCGTTCGCCTAGTTGGTTATGGCACTACCCTGTCACGGTAGAATAACATGTGTTCAAGTCCCATACGATTCGTTAGAGATACTTGACTTTATATTTTTCAAAGCACTCTGTAAAGGTTATGAAAAATAATTATGGCTCTATAGTATAAAGGTAATTATATCCGACTGTCTATCAGAAGATTTGGGTTCGATTCCCAATAGAGTCGCTGTGTTAGTAGCTTAGTAGGTTAAAGCGTCAGATTGTGGTTCTGAATATCGTGGGTTCAAATCCCACCTAACACCTAATGATTAAAAGGAAAACGAAAAAATAAAAGAAAGGAGTGTACATACAATGGCAAGTAGATTATCTATTGAAAATGATAGATTAAAAGTCGGTCAAGTAAAACGAGTAACATCGAATAATGGAAATAAAATTGATTCTATTACTCTTCTGCTTAATGAATCTGTGGAAGTTTTATTTGCACCAAATGGAAATACATTGGAATTTACGGTATCAAATCCAAATATTGATATGAGCAATTTGGACTGTACTATTGATAAAGAGACTTTAAGGGACTTAGTAATCAGTTTCAAAGATGCTTATAATCAGATAATTTCAAACGAAAGTGAGGGGACAAATTCATGAAATTAGATCAGAAATTTAATGTAGAAAATGACATCGCAAGTGTAGATATTACTGTTACAAGTCTTGGCACTGCTGATTTGACAAGTGAGCAGGAAAAAGAATTACTTGCAAATTACAATAAGTATATCGAGTATAGTAAAATACAGTTCAAGGGAAATATCAAGCTTAATAATGGTGTTCCAGAAGTAACAACAGATCCAAAAGACGATTCTACTATTGTTGAATTGGAGATTACGGATGTAACAAATGAGAGAAAACTTATCAATGAAGATTTAGCATTTCATTTTGAAAGAGATGTAACAAAATATCCTGATACAGTATTAAATACTGTTCTTGATAAGAAGGAACTGTATGCACAGGCTCAGTGTGTATTATTTGCTACAAAAGTTAAGGAAGCTGTTACTGAGAAGTTAGCTGAAATTCGTGCGTTGAATAATACTTTCGAAGGAACTACAGAATATACTCTGTAAAAAATAATGGGTGGTACTCTTCCACCCTAAATATGGGGCATTAGTCAAAAGGTAAGACAATGGATTTTCATTCCATGAGTATCGGTTCGAGTCCGTTATGCCCTATTTTTTATGCGGTAAGCCTGATGTGAAAGCTTATCTTTTGGATGCATACGAAATTTAGTGTGTAAGTTCAACACTTACTACCGCCCTATGCCCTTTGCGGTCTTCGGACTGGTACTGTTGTAACAATAGGATACGTCCTATGCAGTTTAGATGAAAGCTCGCCATTCGAGGATGGAATGAGAAAGGCAATATCATTTTGGAATTTTATCAAATATCAATTTTCTTAACTTGAGTTGATATTTATCATAATGAGATTCCCAATCAAATTCTTTTGTATTATCTAAGATATCTTGTTTGAGATTTTTGAGTTGTTGTTTATCTGTTTTATGCTTCATGATAATCGGTAATTCGTTAATCTCGTTCTCATAAAATAAAATGGTTGCAATAATACAATTCTTATTGGCAAACAACGCAACTAATTCTTGTTTTGTACCCAATACAATTTCAGCCATACCTACTACTCTATTCGTAGTCATAGCTTTACGAAGAAGTTCATATTCGATTTCTGACTCCATTTCAGGAATTAAATAATATGATTTATCTATGAGTAGGTCTGATATTTCTTTTGATTTACAGAAATATTTTATTGAAAGTGTTCTATCTTTGTTTGATGTAATTGATTCTATATCATATTGTTCCAAAATAACATACTTATCTTCTGCATATTTATATCCTTTTACAATATCTTCATTGTGGATTTCTTTATTACAAGATGGACAAAATTTGATATAACGCACTCTTTCTTTGGAGTCTTTGCAGAGTTGATTAAGTTCTATAGAACTGTTGTGTGATGTTTTTAACATTTTTACGGGAATATATAAATCTTTGAATTGAATTGCAGTTTTATATGAAGCGTTCATGATAGTTTCTCCTTAGATACTTTTGGTTTAGTATATGGAGAAATTTGAAAAATATTATCTGGATATAGGACAATTTGGTAGTCCGCTAGTTTTGGGAACTAGACGTTGTAGGTTCGAGTCCTACTATCCAGACTACTGCTCTATACAGTTATAACCGGTTTGGCGACTGATTGGTAAATATTGGAAGAAAGAGTCATTTCTTTTGGAGATGGCTCTTTTATTATATACGCCTTTAGTTTAATTGGTTAGAATATCAGACTCCAAATCTGAGAGATGTGGGTTCGACTCCTACAGGGCGTGTTATAAGTATTAAGAATTTGCGTTTTCGTTGGAAAGTTAATATTGAAATTTTGAGAAGTCATTTCGTATGAAGTGCTTCTTTTTTATATTGAAAAAAGGAGGTGGCTGTTGATTGGCTACAAGAAAAAGCACTACGCAACCAGTTAAATTAACGGCTGCTGAAGCTAGGGAAAAAGTTGAAGAATTGCAGTATAAACTTGATAAATATGCAGGTACTGCACACTGCCCTATGTGTGATAAACATAAGGATATAGAAACAAAATTTTATTATGATACAGACCCCTTACTTGGTGGAAAAAGTTTTTCGAGAATCTGTCGTGATTGTGCCCGTAAAATTGCATTACGAGTTGACGAACGAGGCGAAGAACATGAGCCAACGAAAGAGAGTGTGCAGAAAGCATTATATTATCTTAATAAACCTTTTCTTGAAACTGTATGGAATGCAAGTATTCAAGAATCTGAAAACATGGTTACAGGAAAAGGTAAAGAAAACGTCTGGACTTCATACATTAAAAACATCAGTATGAAAAATTATGTTGGTATGGGATACATGGATTCCGACATGTTCAAAGAGAAAATAGTTTACAAAGATGAAGAAGTTACACAAGAGAATAAAGAAGACGAATTATCTGAAGATGTCGTTGAAATGTATAAAAAGAATAAACGAACAGTTCTTAGATTTTTAGGTTATGATCCTTTTGAAAATGAACCAATTTCAGAACAGCCTATTCTCTACTCTAAGCTTGTTGGATATTTTGATGAATCTGTAAAAGATGATGGATTGAAGCTTGAAGCTGTAATTGAAATTGTGCAAACTTTTAAGGATGTAAAAACAATCAATGATACTATTTCACAATACAAGAAACAACTTGGTAGTAATCCAGGTGTTATATCAACAATTAAATCTTTAGCTGAAACAAAGCAAAAAATGATATCTTCTGCCCTTGCACTAGCAAAGGATAACGGAATATCTGAAAATAATAACAATAGAAAAAGTAAAGGTGCTGGTACTCTTACTGGTATCATAAAAGAATTACAAGAAATGGATTTAGATGGTTCGGAGGTAAATACATTCGATTATGAAACTAATATGGCAATCGAAGATATTATGACAAGAAATCATCAGAACCAATTAAAACAGTTAAATCCTGATGAAAACGATTGGGAAAAAGAAGTTATTCATCAAAAAGGATTGTTATTTAATCTTCAAAAAGAAAGAGATAATGCAGTTGAATTTAGTAGGTTATTGAAAAAGGAAAATAAAGACCTTAAAGATTTCTTATTTGAAAAAGGTCTTATAGATGAGAAAGGGCAAGTAATCGAAGATGGCTGATGATAAAATTGTCCTGATGGGTGATTCTATAAATGAATTTACTCCAAAGAATTTTACTTTTTTCAAAAAACCTACTTATTATGATATGTCTGAATTAAAGTTAGAGGGTTTAAAAAAATTCTCTGAAATAATTCAGTGGGGGCGCAGAAACCCAGTAAAATTCTGCGAAAGATTTTTCGGTATCGAATTTCTTGACTATCAGAAATATGTATTTATGATGTCATGGATTACACCAAATGTTGTTTGGTGTATGAGTCGTAATGCAGGAAAAACTACACTTGGTAGCCCATTCCTAATGGCTAAAACAATGCTCCTGCCCAAATTTGAAGGATACATTTTGAGTTCGACAGGCTCGCAAAGTATAGGTATGATGAAGAAGATTGAATCTATTGCTAAAAAAGAGATAGCTTCTTTTACTGGATTAACTGACGTTTTCTTGAATGAGTTAGTGAAAAGTGCCAACAGCGAGGGATTTCGGCATGATCCAGCTTCTTATTCCTTTAAGCTTTATTCAGGTAGCTCTCTTGCTACGGTTAATTCAAATTTTGATGGATCTCGTGGTCGAAGAAGCCGACTTAATTTCTATGATGAAGCATCGTATGTATCTGAAGATATGTTCGCTGCTACTCTTCCATTCGTCACTCAGAACAGTGACTTCGCTCTTGGTGGTGATGTTGATGTAACATTACTTCCACCAAATTTCCCAAATCAAGTTGTATGTGCAAGTTCAGCAGGTTCTATGGATGATGTTTTCTATAAAAGATATAAGGAAGCTGCAATGCACTCTATGGCAGGTGATAAGAATTATTTCTGTGCAGATATAGATTGCGAAGTAATTCTTCATGCTACTTATAATGGAAAAGTATATCCTGTTCCATTACTTACTCAAGCAAAGATTGATTCAGAAATGAAGATGAACCCAACTAAAGCTACTCGTGAGTATATGAATAAATTCGATTCAGATCTTGGTGATGATATTGCAGTTAAGAAATCACAAGTGCTTAGAAATAGCGTTGTTAGACCGCCAATGCTTGTTAATGATGACAATTCTCTTATGGTCATCTGTTTTGATCCCGCAAAAAAAAGAGATAATAGCTTTGTGTTAGTTGGTAAATTACATAGAGATGATAAGCGTGGTTGGTTATTAGACGTTGTAAATGGTATCAATTTGATTGATAAAGAAACACAAAAACCACTTACTACCCCTGAACAGGTAATAATGCTTCAAGATATTATAGTCAGGTATAACGGATACGGTGTTCCTGATTATAAAAATATTCATGGAGTATACATTGACGCAGGTTCTGGCGGTGGAGCGACCCAGATATGTGATCTACTTTTTGATAATTTCTATGAAGCAAAACATAAAGGCGAAAAAGACTATGAACATCATGGATTGATTGATGCGAATTATGATTATGCTGTTCCATATGTAAAAAGATATCCAGACGCTATTGATATTATTCGTATGCGTGAACCAGCTAAATATAAAGCAATTATGTATTCGCAGTTATGTGAAATGATTGATCAGGACTTGATTAGTTTTACTGCTGAGTATGATTATCATGGAAATCTTACTATGCTTGAAGAAGAAAATGGTGAGGTTGTTGAAAAGAATTATAAATTATCTCTTGAAGAAGAAATTGGTCTTAAACAGCTTGATGCTATGAAGGAAGAATTAACTCACATGTATAAATACAAATCTTCTAATGGAAATATTAGATATGACCTTGCTCCTGGTTTTGAGAACATTCTTCATGATGATAGATCGTACTGTCTCGCCTTAATGGGACACGCCTTATTTACATTAAGAAGTCAAGATCAAGTAAGACAAAGAAGACCACAAGAGGATGCCACAAGTTTCATCAACAAACTTACAATCCGTAAAGCAAAATATAATTAAGGAGGTGCATTATCAAATATGCCTAGACCTAAGAAAGTAGATGCAAATTCTAATGCACCTGCTAAAGTAAATAATTCGCAGAAGAAAACCACTTCTTCTACTCTTAAACAGCCAACCGCAAATGAAATGCGTGAATGGTATGAGAAAAATAAAAGTAGACTTGAACGTTATGAAGATGCAACAAGTGCTATCACAAGTCTTCGAGATATTCAGAAATCCAAGACATATACTACAATTAGTAATTATTCCAAGGAAGATGTAAAAGATTATATTAAAAACATTTCTTCTAGTGAAGCAAGTCTTAGAAGTTTATCTCGTTATCTTTATTATCGTTCAGAAATCTACTATCGTCTTTGCAAATATTATGCAAATCAAATTGATTTATCTATTCGTAACATAGTTCCCCCATTTATAATTTCAGATAATAATGACGTAAAATCCACATTGCAAAAGTATCAAGAGACAGTTGATGTTGTAGATACTCTTGGATTGAATTATGAGTTTCGTAAAGCTGCATCTATAACGCTTCGAGAAGACGCATTTTATGGATGTGCTTATTATACTGAAGGACAAGGAATGTTTATTCTTCCATTAGATCCATCATACATGAGAATTGCAGGTGTATTTCCTGATGGTTCATTTGCATGTGCAATGGATATGAGTTATTTTAAGCGAAATTCCGAACTATTGGAATATTGGGGAGAGCCATTCAATAGTATGTGGAACACATATCAAAGTACAAATGAAAAATATCAGTTAATTCCTGAAGAATACAATGTATGTATCAAATTCAGATCTGAGGATTGGGAAACAATCGTTCCTGTACTTACTCCTATATTTTTATCATTGATTGACCTTATGGATGCTTCTGATTATCAGGCAGTTCAACAAGCAGCCAATATTTATAAATTGGTATGGCTTGAAATGAAAACTATGGGGAATGATGTAGATGATTGGGCTGTAAATCCAGATATAATGATTCAGTATTTCAATCGTATGCTTGAAGAAGCATTACCACCATATATCTCTGCTGCCATTGTTCCTGGCGAATTGCATGAAATAAGCTTTCCAGATGATGCAACTGGTGATGTAACAAAGGTCGAAAAAGCAACAAAAGAAATTCTTAATACGGCTGGTGGTGCTCAGATATTAAATCTAAACTCCGCTTCTAACTCTACTGCCTTTAAATATGGCGTACTTGCAGATTCTACATTTTCTATTTCAACTCTTATTCCACAGATTCAAGCGATTGTAAATCGACTTTTATCTAGTTGGATATCTGAACCTTGTAAAGTTAAATTTTTTGATGTCTCTATTTATCAGAAGGATGACTTTAAGAAATCAATCCTTGAGTCTTGTCAAAATGGACTTCCAAACAAGATTTTATACAACACATTAAATGGTGTATCTGAGAAAGATACCCTTGCTATGAATTTCTTAGAGGAAGATTGTCTAAATCTTGGTGAAAAACTTAAACCGTTTAGCACGTCATATACACAATCTGGTGATAATCAAGGTGGTGGTCAGGAAAAAGACCAATCAGATTTAAGTGATGAAGGACTCAAGACAAAAGATCAAGATAAGAACAATAAATAAGGAGTAGCTGGATTATGAACAAGAAATTTATAACAACACAAGATATTCCTACCGCTACTCTTCTATCTAATAAAGGGTATCAGCAGGTACATAACAATAATGGTATTTATGTATTTTTGAATACTGATAAGATGCAGTTTTCAAATGATATAGATATGAAAAAAATTCAGTATAGCAACATGCTAACATTCTAACCACTCCCCTACTTTGAGTGGTATATCAACAAAGAAAGGAGGAATAGGTTAAATAATGCCCAAAAAGAAGAAAAGACGAATTATGTCTATTGATGAGCTATATGAGTTCTGTTTAAAGAATAATTTTGCTCATTTTGATAGTAATGAATTCGGTAAAGAACTTATGGTTCGTATGAATGGTAATTTTGAAAAAATTTCCAAAGATGAAGATAAACATAAAGAATCTCTTACTCCATTCGTCAGTCGTGCATTTCACGATCATGTCAATCTCAATAAATCGGAAATCTCCGAAGAATCTTTTAATGAAAATGTTCCATCAGCAAACTTTCGTCCAATCTTAGCACATATCACTACCAATTCAGATAATGAATTAGACTTCGGTAGCCATGATTATTATGTGACTACTGACAAAGATGGTAACGATAAAGTTGTATATGAAGAACAGCCTATCGGTGTTATTGATGGCACAAAGACTACTGTTGAATATGATGAAGACGCTGGCGTAAATCGTGCAGTTTTGCATGGTTATTTATACGATGAGTATTGTCAGGACGCTATTGAGATTCTTAATAGACGTGGAACTGTAGATTGTTCGGTGGAATTATGCATTAGGGAGTTATCATTTAATACTGCTAATAAAACATTGCAGTTAGATGATTTTTATGTATCAGGTCTTACTCTTCTGTCAAAGGATGTATCCCCTGGTATGGCAGGAAGTAATTTTAAAATTGAAGATTTCGCTGTAAATGCGGAAACAGTAACATTTAACACAGACAACAAATTGGTTGAAACTTTAGAGAAATTAACTAATATTCTTGAGAGTTTTGATATAAATCAAAAATCAAAGGAAGGAGGAACAAATAACAAAATGACAAAATTTGAAGAGTTACTTGCCAAATATGGTAAGACTGCTGAAGATGTAACATTCGACTATACAGAAATGTCAGATGAGGAACTTGAAGCAAAATTCGCTGAGATGTTCGATGATGACAATTCAGAAGGAGATAACTCAGGTAGCGGAGAATCTGGTGAGCCTTCCAATGATGGAGAAGGTGATGGCGAAGGAACTTCTGATCCAGATGGTGATGAAGGAGAAAGTCAGATTTTTGAAAAGATTGTTCGTACATATGAAATCAGTCATGAAGATACAAGATATGCACTTTACCAGCTTTTATCTGAATATGAAGATGCTGATAATGAGTGGTACTTTATCAACGCTGTTTACGATGATCATTTTACATATGAAAACTGGAATGGTGATAAAATCTTCGGTCAGAACTATACAAAAGATGGTGATAACGTAGCTTTTGATGGAGAAAGATACAATTTACATCGTGAACTTTTAACAGATAGTGAATTTGCAGAGTTACAGTCTATGCGTTCAAACTACGCTGCACTCAAAGAGTTTAAGGAGACAGCAGAAAAGAATGAACTTCATGCAAAGCGTGAGGAAATTCTTGAAAATGAAAATTTTGCTTCTATTTCTGAAAAAGATGAAGAAGGAAAATTCATTAATAAGGATTTTGAGGAACTGTATACAAATATGGATAATTACTCTCTCGAAGATTTAGAGAAGGAAGCAAAACTTATTTATGCGGATTCTAATATGAAGACTTTTGCAACTACTACTGAGAAAACTCAGAAAAAATCAACCGTAAAAGTATTCGCTAATGTAAACAAGTCTAAGAAGGATAACCGTTACGGAAATCTTTTTAGCAAATAAAACAAGAAATATAAATCATTGTAATGGCACTCAAATAGAGTGTCTTTTTTAATGCAAAAATTTAAGGAGGATAAAACATGATTCAGGTTAGTATTGCAAAACATGCAGTAGCTTTCCCTTCTAAGGTTCTCGCTAGAGATGGTGGAAAGCATATTTACAACATTCAGTTAGCAGAAGCAGCAAGTGCTTATGTGGATAACGGTTGGTTCGTTGGTAAGGGTGAATTCGTAGAGTTAGATCTTTATAAAGCAGCAGCGCCTACTTCATTTGAAGGAAAGGTCGTTGGTAAGGCAAATAATGGAAATTTCTATGTAGAAGTAGTAACTCCTGGAGATGCCCTGTTTGTATACCAGGTGCCAATGATCGAGGAGACATATAGCAACACATTTAAGAAAGAAAGCAACTATACAAATGCTCCTACTCAGGTAGTTAGAGCTTATGAACTCGCAGTTGGTGATGTAGTTGAAATTTCAGCAGATGGATTTTCTGGTGAAATCGCTGTTAAAGACGGTGTTGAACTCAAAGCCATTTCTGGTGTAACTGCCGCTATGCAGCTTACAAAGAAAGCCTAATTTTTGAGAAAGGAGAAATAAATAAATGTTAGATACAAGTGTAAAAAATCTTATGTTTGACCTCGGTGCAGGTCGTGAAATTTATGATGCCGATTCTAATCGTGTAATTTCTAAGGCAGAAGCTAGTGACACAATTAGAAAGGCTTGTTTTGAATACCTTGGACTTACTAAGGATTCTTCTAATAAGCAGATTAAGAGAGCATTAAATTCTGAGAGAGGAACACAGTTCTTCGAGGTAATTGAGGAAATTATTGATACTCAGATTGCTCATGGTCTTTCTGAGAATGAGTTTTTCAACAATTATGTTGAGTCAAAGAATATGAAAGATGGAGATGTAAATGAATTTTGGGCTGATGATGAAGTATTACTTACTGTAAGTAAGGTCAGCGGTGACGCACATGATTTATCCATCCAGCGTTTAGGTTCTGGTCAGTCTTATCATGTTGATACAGCAGTATATGGTATCAAGGTTGGTGGAGATATTCGTCTCTTCTTAACTGGTCGTAAGGATTGGGGTGCTTTCGTAGATGCGGTTGTTAAGGCTTATATCCAGAAGGTTCAGACACTCATTTCTTCTCAGTTTGCAAATGGTGTAAACCTTATTCCTGTTCCTGCTACTCTCAAGGGTACTGGTGCTTTAGCTGCTTCTACAAAGGCTCAGTTTGATGCAATTATCGAAAAGGTTGGTGCTGCTAACGAAAGCGGTGTTGTAATCATGGGTACTAAGACAGCGTTAAAGTCTCTTAATGCTCTTACAAAGGTTGATTGGGCTGATCCTGCTAATTCAATCAAGGAGTCTGTAGCAAACACAGGTATTATCGGTGGCTACGAAGGAACACCTCTTATGGAGATTCCACAGAAGTTTACTGATAAGTCTCTTGCTACTCCTATCGTTGATAACAAGAAGCTCTATATTATGCCAGCAGTTGATGACAGATTTATCAAGTTTGTTGACTACGGTGAGACTGAGCTTGAAGTAAACGAAAAGGGTGCTACTAAGGATGATATGCAGTCTTATGAGGTACAGAGACGTATGGGTGTTGCAACTCTTATGACTCGTTATCATGGTGAGTGGGATCTGTAAGATTTGCTTATAGATTGATTATAAGGAGAGTGGATTACCACTCTCCTATTTTTGAAAGGAATTGAAAGGAAATGGCATATACAAAGAAAACTACTACTGTTACTGGTAGTACAGAAAAGGTAACAAAAACTACAGAAGTTAAAGAAGATGTAAAAACATTTTCACCCGAAGATACTATTCCATGTCGTTCATTAGTAAGTGGTGGACTTTATATCGAGGGAGCACGTTCACATATCCTTTATAGTTGGGCTGATTGTGGAGATGTAGTTGATGTTGAATATAGAGATTTAATTTATCTCGTTAGAACTCGTGAAGATGTAAACATTTATTCACCAAGAATTATTATTGAAGATGAAGATTTTGTTGAACAGAATAAATCTGTAAAAGACTTATATGAGTCTATGTATGAAACAAGTGACTTAAATGAGATTTTAAATCTTCCTGTTCCACAGATGTCAGAAACAATTAAGAAACTTCCAAAGGGAGCAAAGGAAGCCCTTAAAGGTATTGCTTCTACAATGATTGGATCTCACGCTCTTGATTCAGTTCACAGAATTAAGGCTCTTGATGAAATTTTTGGCACAAAAATGTTACTTACATTGGTTCAGGAATAGTAAAGGAGGCTCACAATGACGCTTCCATACGAAACAATTTTTTCACGAACAAGAGGACGAATTTCAGATCCGAAAGAACTCTCTCTTGATGAAAATGATTTGCTTGAAATATATACAGAGCGATTAAGCAATGTAATCTCCAATCCAAGAGTGCGTAGATTATTCTCTTCTCTCACACTCGATAATGAAATTCAACAGTTGGATTTCACACTAAATAATTCAGTGGATGAAACGGCTGATATGAATTTTGTCGTGGGAATTTTTGTACTTGGAATGACGATTGAATGGTTACAGCCACAGGTTGATTCTATTATGCACACATCAGTAATGATAGGTGGTAAAGAAGAAAAGAAGATACTTGATAATCATAAAAATATGATTGATCGTCTTGATTCCATGAAAATTGAATTAAATAAACGTATTCGTGATTACGGATATATGTACAATTCCTATATTAACACGGAGTCCTAATATGCAATACATATATGGTGACTTTACAGACAAGCAAATCAATGAAGCAGTTCGTGCAATGCATGGTGACATTCACAAACTACTGCTCTATAAAGACAAAACAATTGAAGAGAAAATATTTGAAGATGATGAAGCATTTCTCGTCTTCTTTGAGAATGTTATGTTTAAATTAGGCGGTACAAAAACCTTATTTAACGACAACGGACTTATGGTAACTCTTATGGCAACTTTACAAGGTGCTATGGATAATTTCAAGAGCGACCATTTTAGTTACAAAAAATTCCGTAGGGCAATCTTGGATTCTCACGGATATATTAAGCAGATGTTTGAGGAGGTGGGTTGCGATGCCGAGTCTACAAACAGCTAGGCGTGTCGCAAACGCCAAGAACAACGGTGCTAAAACTATTGGTCAGATTTATAAGGAACAGTCTGATTGGGCGATGGAACAGACATTTGAAAACGACATCGCTACGAAGACTTGTTACATCTATGACCATTTTCATGACGATTTTTTCACAGATGAACATGGAATTACACGTTCACTTGCTGAAGGTATGACATACGAAAACACCAATAAGACAAAGATAGATGCAAAGTTTATTATTAAATCTTATCAGTCAATGGATAAAGATCAAGTGGAATACTATCTTATGTTTCGTCCAAGTCAGCCTGTAATATTCAATGAAGGTGATGACCTTTATTATTATGAGACTGATTTTAGAAAACGCTATGGAGCGACATTTCCGATAGGGCTTTTCGTGGACGTTCCAGATGATAGAGGAGTTTATCATAAATGGATTATTTGCCGTGATGAACCAGCTAATCAGTTTCCTAAGTATCTGATTTTGCCAGTAAATTACGAACTTACATGGATTGAAAAATCTAATGATAAGCGTATTAAGAGACGTATGTGGTGTTGTTTAAGACAACAGAATTCGTATACTATAGGAACTTACACAGACAGATATTTTACACACACAGATAATCAGGATAAGATATGGTTGCCAATGAACTCTATTACAGAGAAGTTTTGGTATACTTCTGAAGATTCTAAAAATATGCGAGTTGTAGTAAGTGCTTTAACAGAACATCCTACAGTATGGACAGTGACCAAGGTTGAAAATTCAATGCCATTTGGTATTCAAAAACTTACTATATATACGGCATTTTGGAACGAGCATACTGATTATGTCAATCTTGAAACAGGCGAAATGTATGCGAACTATTTCGATTCAGAAATCGCCCCAACAGATCCATCTACTTCAACCACTCCCCCATCTTCTATCACAGCAAGAATCTCAGCATCCACTTCAACAATTAAAGTTGGCGGCTCTTATAAAAATCTTACAGTAAATCTGTTCAACGATTCCAACGAAGATATTACAACTGAATATGCTGATGCAACATTTACATGGACTTGCTCTATTGACGATGAAGATTGGACTGATAAAGTAACATGGCGAGCTGGTACAGAGTACAACCAAAAGAAAGTAAAGTTTCCTAACGACACTTCCGTTATCGGCAAAATATTGTCTGTTAAGTGCGAAATCACTAAGGATAACTTGTCGATTAAATCTGAAATTTTGTCGTTAGAATTAACTGAATAGGAGGTGTTTTATGGCAGAAAAATTAGTTACAAAGAATGATTTGTTAAATAAGCTTCGTGCATATAGAACTACTCCTGATGATGAAAATATTCAGTATAAAAAAAAGATTGAAAAAGCACTTATGCTTAATCCATGTCTTTTATATGCACTTAATGAAAAATCATTAGAATCTGAACTTTTTGACGATGATGGTAATATCAACTGGGAATGGAACGAAGATACAAAAGAGTATGAACCTCTTGGGGAATGGGATAGATATTTTGGTGGGACTTCTAATATTCGTCCTTATTTATTTATTCCTGATACTCAGACTGAGGTAAAACATTATATCTGTTATCAAGTATCTTTTGATGAAATGCCTCGCTATCAGGATACATTAAAGTATACGAATGTTACATTTACTATTTTTGTTCATGGTAATGACAGAAATGATAAATTAACAGGTATTCCAAGGCATGACCTCATTGCTTCTATTATAAGAGAGCGATTTAATTGGTCTAATATATTTGGAATGCAAACACATCTTATATCTTCTAAAGAGTCCACGACAGATAATAATTATATCGTTCGCACTCTTATATTTCAAGTTGTTGATACTAATGGAATTTATAACACATCTAATTCAAAAACATCTATAGTCAATTACGGTATAAGGCGGTGATTATTTGGATGTATTAGAGACATTAAATAATCTTCAATCTGCTGCTGAAGAAGATATAAAAAAGAAACAAGAAAAAAGTCATAATCCAGAATACCATTTTGACAAACTAAAAATGTATTTTGGTGAGGATTATACAATAAATGGTATAACTATTTCAATTCCAACCATAGGAGATATTTTAAATATTGGCGAATCAAAATTTTACCAAGCAATCTCTCCTTTTCTGAGTAATTCTACTTCTATTCGAGTTCTTCTTTATGATGTATTTAAAAAGGATTGGAACAAAACAAAAGATATTGAAGTGTTTTATATCTTATATCAATTGCTCGAAGATAAAGAGCCGTTAAAGCTACTATTCAAAGATTTTAGTTTTGATGGATTTGAACTAATTCAAGCAAGGAAAAATGTTGACGATCCAGAATACAATCATCTTGCGCTTTTAAATCAAGATAAAAATATGATTATTTATGATGATGAATATATGGAAATTGCTGAATTTATTCGAGCGATGATGAATGTTCATCCAAAGGTGGAAAAAGCAAAAGGTAAAACAACAAAACAGTGGATACTACAGGAAGATAGAATGAAAGCTGAACAGGATGACAAAAAGAAAGGTACATCGACTCTTTTACCACTTGTTTCGAGTTGTGTAAATCATCCTGGGTTTAAATATAAGTTGGAAGAATTAAAACAAGTGAATATATGTCAGTTTATGGATTCTGTAAACAGAATTCAAAAATACGAACAGGGAACGGCTGCATTACATGGGATTTATGGTGGTATGGTGTCAGCCAAAGATATTCCCGAAGACTTAATCAATTTTATGGGCGATATTTAATTGCTCATTTTTTATTGCATAAAAATAACAATTTTAAGGAGGAAAATAATTATGGCATTTAAATTAGGTGACGTAATCGTAGATAGACTTCAGTTTGGTTACGGTGCAAAGTCTAATGGTACACCTCTGTACGCCTTAACACAGCTTACACAGGCGAATATTGATATTACTGCTGACTCAACAGATATCAATGATAAGGATGGAAACCTTGTATATCGTAAGTATACAGGTAAGAAAGGTGAGGTTACTGCAACTAACGCATTCCTTAACCTTGCTGTTGTAGAGACTATTTCTGCTACTGATGCTGAGATTGCAACCGCAGATAAGGGGATTGTTATGCCAATGATTCAGATCGTAAAAGCTGGCGAAACATTGGACGTTACTGGATTTGTTGAAGGTTCTATTCATGTAAATGCTCTTTCTACAAAGGGATCTATGGGTAAGGACGAATTTAAGAAAGGGTCTGCTGCTTCTGCTACAGAGTACGGAATTACACATACTGACGAGGTAAAAGATTCAGGAGATCAGCATGTAACAACTCCTGCGAGTGATGTTTTAACACCGCCTACAGCAGATGGTGAAACTCAGTATATTGTCAAGTATAAGAAGACAATTAAGAGTGGAGCAAAGATTACTAATTCTGGTAAAAAGTTCCCTAAGTCTCATGAGTTGTTCTTCAAGGCACTTGTAGTAGATAAGTGCGAAACTGATGTATTAAAGGCAGCAATCATTCACATTCCTTCATTTATGCCAAGTCCTGAGTTCTCACTTGCATTACAGGGTGGTGATTCTCAGACAATGGACTATAAGGGTTCTATGATGTTAAATGCTTGCTCTACAGATGCAGAACTTTTCTCTATTTATTACATTGATGAGGAAGAAGACGACATCGAATTATAAGAACATTTAGGGCAGTTTAACTACTGCCCCTCTTCTTACAAGGAGGAACAATGGCAAAGAAAGAATTGAGAACTTGTGTGCTTTGCGGTAAAACTTATTCATTTTGTCCAGTTTGTAATCCAGAAGATCGTTTGAAACCAACGTGGTATTTTTGTTGGTGTTCAGATAATTGCCATGAAATTGACGAAGTGACTTCTGCTTTTGAAGATGGACGCATGACAGGTATCGAAGCAAAAGCAAAATTAGAAAAATTAGATTTAAGCAGAAAAGAATACTTTGGCGAAAGTTATAAGAATTCTATTGCTTCTATCATGAAGGCAAAAGCACAAGTTATTAAGAAAGAAAATAAAAAGACGGAGGCTAAATCTGTCAAAAAGGATATTGTTACAAAAGCCGAAAAAGAGGCTGAAAGTAATGTTGAATAGTGATTTTAAATAAGGGATTATAACATACCACTATTCAATGTTAGAATCCCTATTTTTTACGCTATTTACGTGAGGAATAAAAGGAATGATAATTGAAAGTAATTTAAAACCAAGGAATTATACCGAAAAAGAAGTTGTTCGTATATATAATCGAGATCAACAAACTTTTTACATCGACTCTAATGTTTATCCAGTGGATGTATATACGAGTTATAGCCCCAAATGTGAAAAGAAAATTATAATAATGACTTTTATTAGAAACGACACAAAAGACGTTTATAAGAAATGGCAAGATTATGAAACAGATCAACTTAAACGCCCAAATTAGGGCGTTATTTTTATACACAAAAATAGGTTGCTCAAGATAATGAATATAAAAGTAGATGTCATACCTGTGAGTGAACGATTATGGAATCAATAGTCAGGTCGCTACTACTTCCCTATCTCTCAAGAAAGGAGAAAAACATGTCTTATACTTTAAAAACAGATTTAGCAAATAGGGCTAATTATGGTAGACAGAGAAACACTAATAAAATCAAATATCTTGTCTTTCACGCAACATCAAATGACGGTGATACAGATGAATCAAATGCGAGATATTTTAGAACTCATGTTGTAAAAGCTTCTGCCCATGCATTTATAGATGACAATTCAATTACTATATCTGTTCCTGCAAACTATGTAGCTTATTCAGTTGGTGGAAAACGTTATTCTGATTACAACCGTACAGGTGGAGCTTCTATGTATGGTAAAATCACTAATACAAATTCTTACAATATTGAAATGTGTGACTGTAACAAAAATGGCAAATATAATTTCACAGAAAAAACATTAGAAAACGCAGTTGCATATGGTAAATATATTATGAATTTATATAACATCCCGATTACAAATGTTTATATGCATTTTGATGTTAATGGAAAACATTGCCCTATTCAGTGGTGGAATAAACTAGAAGAATGGAACAAATTCAAACAGCGTTTAAGAAACACAAATGTTTCTACTACTGTAGCACAGGAAATGCTTTATACAAAAACACAGTTCATTAAAGATGTTCAGAAAGCTATTGGTGCAGGGGTTGACGGAAAAGCCGGTAGAGAAACATTATCAAAAACTGTAACAGTATCTGTAACTACAAACAGAAAACATGCTGTAGTTAAACCAATCCAGAAATATTTAAATTCAAAAGGATTTAATTGTGGCACGGTAGATGGTTGCACAGGTTCAAAATTTGATGCTGCCGTAAAAGCATATCAGAGAGCAAATGGATGTATTGTTGATGGTGTGATCACGGCAAAAGGTAAAACATGGAAAAAATTGCTTGGGTTAGCCTAAGTGGAAAGCGAGGAAATATGGACTTAACATTTTTAACAAATTTTGCAGTGCCAATTATTGTTGGTATTTGCTTATGTATTGGATATGTATTAAAGAACATTGTAACAACTGACGCTGTAAATAAATATATTCCACTTATTATGGCTGTTTTAGGCGTTATATTAAATTCATGGATTAACACGTCTTTTACACCGGAAATTTTATTAGGCGGTTTGTTTAGTGGTTTGGCTAGTACGGGATTATATGAAGCATTTAAACAGCTTATTAAGAATTAGAAGGGATGATTATATGAATGGAAGCGATAGAAGAATTAAGTAAAATTGATTTTAATTATTTTATCCTAACTTGTTTTATAATTATGTCTGGATCTATTTCTATATTTGCAATTATTGGAAAATTTTCTGAGATGATCGGAAGACCTGTAAAATGGCTTAGGCAAAAAAAAGAAGACCATGATCTTTTAGTTAAAACGGCAGAAAATCTTAGCATATTACAAAGTAAAGAGCTTGAAGATGTAAAACAGTCAATTCGACATGATGAAATGATTAAAAGGGATATTACCAAGTTATCAGAAACGGTCGAAGGAATTGCTGCGACTCTCAATGATATGAAAGAAAAAGATAATATCACCGAAGTTAAAAAATTAAAAGAGAAACTTGTTGGATATTATAATAAGTATAAAAATTCTGATGGATGGACGAAGGTTGAAAAGGATGTCTTTTGGGATTTGTTTGAAGAATATGAAAATCGCGGAGGTGATGGCTATATTCACTCAATTGTAGAACCAGTTATGAGAGAATTAAAAGAAATTGATTAACCCATATTTCTCTATTATACCAAATATTCCATAAACCATGCTTATATATTTTTCCATTATTATACAGTTATAAAAGAATAACTTATACACATACTTATTGTATGGATAATAAAATCGGAGAATATCGGTATAAAAATGACCTAACCCTCAAAGAACTATCTATACGAAGTGGAATATCTACTACAACTCTTTCCAATTTAGAAAATGGATTGACAAAGGATATATTGCTTAGTCATGCCATTACATTATCAAGAGTATTACATGTAGATTTGTATGAACTATTCTGTATAAGGAGATGAGGAGGCGAGGTTTATGACGTATTTTAATTTAATTTGTGAGGAACATGAAATTACAGGAGGCAAGGTTATTCATATTGATAAAAATGTTGAAAATATGAATGACGTATACTTTGACCGCACCCGGATCCAGATCATCGGCCTGACTGAGCTTTCCTACCTGAATGAGCTGGACCCGGAGATCCGCCGTACCCATCTCGAAAAGCTTTTCTCTTTCCAGCCGCCGGCAGTCATCCTGACCCGCGGATTTGAGCCGTTGCCGGAAATGATGGAGTTTGCCCAAAAGTACGGCGTGCCACTGCTGCAGTCGGCCGAAATGACCTCCCCGCTGATGAGCTCCCTGATCCAGGCGCTGAGCACCGAGCTTGCCCCCCGCATCACCCGCCACGGCGTGTTGGTGGAAGTATACGGCGAAGGCATCCTGATCCTTGGCGACAGCGGCGTTGGCAAAAGCGAGACGGCCATTGAGCTGGTCAAGCGCGGCCACCGCCTGATTGCGGACGATGCTGTGGAGCTGCGCAAGGTTTCCAGCAGCAAGATCATGGGCATGGCACCGGAGAACATCCGCCACTTTATTGAGCTGCGCGGCATCGGCATCATCAACGTGGCGCGCCTGTTTGGTATCGGCGCGGTCAAAAACAGCGTTGAGGTGGAAATGGTCATTGAGCTGGAAGCCTGGGACCGCACCAAGAATTATGACCGCACCGGCCTGGAAAGCAATACCTATGATATCCTTGGCGTTAAGGTGCCCAGTATGCTGATCCCCGTTATGCCCGGCCGTAACCTGGCCGTTATCCTGGAAACTGCAGCCATCAACAATCGTCAGAAAGAGATGGGCTATAACGCGGCGCAGGAACTGCTCAACCGCCTTGGCTTGCAGAACGATGTGAGCGGGTTCTGAGCCTGGCTGTAAATTATCATTTTATCACTAGAAACGGAAGTACCATCTGTATGCAGATCATTGCGGATCTTCACACCCATACTTTAAGCGCTACCCATGCATTTAATACCTTAGATGAAATGGCCGCCAAAGCCGCCGCCCTCGGCTATGCGGCGCTGGCCATTACCGACCATGGCCCGGCTATGCCGGATGCCCCGCACATGTGGCATTTTGCCAACCAGACGGCTTTGCCGCTGGTACTGCACGGCGTTGCGATGATGTACGGCGCGGAGGCCAATGTGATGGACACAAACGGCGGGCTGGATTTTGCCCAAAGCCGTTTGCGGGCGCTGGATTGGGTTGTGGCATCCATCCACAGCCCCTGCATCCCCGGTCTGCTGACCGAAAAAGAAGCCACCCGCCTGTGGCTGGCTGTGGCCGAAAACCCTTATGTGGATTGCATCGGCCATTCCGAGCAGCAGAATTACCGCTATGACTATGACCTTGTAACCAAAGCATTCGCCAAAAACCATAAGGTTGTGGAGCTCAACGGCAATTCCGTCAATGTGCGGCGGGATGGTATCCCCAACATGAAGCTGCTGCTGGCCGCCTGCCTGAAAAACGGCTGCCATATTGCGCTGGATACCGACGCCCACAGCACCACCCAGCTGCAAGGCAACATGCCCCCGCTGCTGGCGATGCTGGAAGAAATGCAGTTCCCGCAGGAACTTGTGGTAAACGCCACGCGGCAGAACCTTGTAAATGAGCTAAAACTGCACGGCCGCATCTGTGCAGAATATATAGGAGGAGAAATCTTATGAAATACACCATTGGTATCGATCTTGGCGGCACTACCATGACGGCAGGCCTTGTTGACGAAGCTTACAACATTGTGGGCAAAATTACCCGCCCGACCCGCCTGCCGCGTCCGGCGCAGGACCTGGAGCGGGCACTGGCAGATTTGTGCCGTGCTGTTGCCAAAGACTGCAAGATTGATTTTGCAGATGTCAGCTATGTGGGCATCGGTACCCCGGGCAGTGTGAATTTTACCACCGGCTTTGTGGGCTATAACACCAACTTCGGCTACTATGACTGGAACCTGGGGCCTGACCTGGAAGCTCTGCTCGGCTGCAAGGTCTATGTGGAAAACGATGCCAACGCAGCAGCATTTGGCGAATACATCGCAGGCGGCGCAAAGGGCTTCAAGGATGCCGTTGTTATCACGCTGGGTACCGGCATTGGCAGCGGCATTATCCTGGGCGGCAAGATTCTGCGCGGATTCAACTTTGCTGCTGGCGAGATGGGCCATACCGTGATTGTAAAGGGTGGACGCAAGTGCAACTGCGGCCGTTACGGCTGCTGGGAACGTTATGCTTCCTCCCGCGCTCTGTCGGAGGATGCCCGCGAAGCGATGACCCGGCACCCCGAGAGCATGATGTGGAAACTGGCGGGGGATATTGACCATGTGAACGCCAAGATCCCCTTTGACGCGATGGAAGCCGGCGATGCAACCGCCAAGGCTGTTGTGGATAATTGGATCGAATATGTTGCCTGCGGTATTTCCAACGTGGTGAATACCTTTGAGCCGGAAGCCATCTGCATTGGCGGCGGTGTTTCCAATCAGGGAGAAACCCTGCTGGCACCCATCCGCAAGTATGTGGAGGAAGAAACCAAAAACATTACCACCGGCAAAATGCCCGCTATTCGTGCCTGTGTGCTGACCAACGATGCCGGCGTGATCGGCGCGGCAGCCCTGGCAAATTCTATCTGAGCCGTTTGTGAGGTTTGCTTATGAACGAGCAATTTCTTGCAGCTTTGCAGGCAGAAAACCTGCCTGTCAGCCTTGATGAATCCCTGGGGCGGCATACAACGTTCCGCATTGGCGGCAATGCAGACTTTTTTTGTGTGCCCGCCACGGTAACGCAGCTGACCCGTATTCTGGAACTGTGCCGCCAATATCAAGTCCGCACCTATCTGCTGGGCAACGGTTCCAACACGCTGTTTTCGGATGCAGGGTTCGGCGGGGCGGTTATCTGCCTGACGGGGTTAAACTCCCGCTTTTCCATGCAGGCCCAGCCGGATGGCAGCACCAAGGTGCTGGCCCCGGCTGGCATGATGCTTTCCGCTCTTTGCAACACCGCCCAGAAGGAAAGCCTGGCCGGGTTGGAATTTGCCTTCGGCATTCCCGGCACGGTGGGCGGGGCTGTGTATATGAACGCGGGCGCTTACGGCGGAGAAATAAAGGACGTGCTGACAGCCGTTACGTTCTTGGACGAAAACCTGCATCTGCAAACCCTGCCTGTGCAGGAACTGCAGCTGGGTTATCGCACCAGCATTTTTGAGCGGTGCTCCTGGTGCATCCTGGAAGCGGAATTTACCCTGCACCCCGGTGATGCACAGGAGATCCATACCGCCATGCAGGAATATATGCGCCGCCGCAAAGAAAAGCAGCCGCTGGAATACCCGTCCGCCGGCAGTACCTTCAAGCGCCCTGTGGGCCAGTTTGCCGGCAAGCTAATCGAGGACTGCGGCCTGCGCGGTTTCCGCGTGGGCGGGGCAGCCATCAGTGAAAAGCACTGCGGCTTTGTGGTCAACCTGGGTAATGCCACCTGCGCGGATGTTGTCAGCCTGACGGAGCAGGTGCGGCAGATCGTGTTGGAAAAAACCGGCTGCACCCTGGAACGCGAGATCCGTGTGGTGGAATAACCATGCCGCATCTTGATGCCTGCCAGGCAAGGAACGGTATTCCGCGCCGCTGAATGAGAGAGGAACAACAGGATGAACTTTTTGATCGTAACCGGCCTTTCCGGCGCAGGCAAGTCCATGGCGGTCAACGCGCTGGAAGATATCGGATTTTTCTGCATTGATAATATCCCGGCGGGCCTTTTGCCCCGTATCCTGGACTTTGCCCAGCAGGGCGAAAACCAGCTCAGCCGCGTTGCGGTCGTGATGGACATCCGCGGCCTGCATTCTGTTCAGGAAACCAATGAGGCACTGGAAGCGCTGGACGAAAAGAAAATGCCTTATGACATCCTGTTCCTGGATGCCAGCGATGCCGCCATCCGCCGCCGCTATAAAGAGACCCGCCGTGTGCATCCCATGACCATCAGCGAGGGGATCCCGGTCAGTGAGGCAATCACCAAAGAACGGCAGATATTGCAGCCCCTGCGGGAACGTGCAAAATATGTGATCGATACCTCTTTGCTTTCTACCGCACAAAACCGGGAACGTGTTTCCAGCCTGTTTTTGCAAAAAGGTCAGTGTGCCATGTCTATCAACGTGGTTTCCTTTGGCTTTAAATACGGTCTTCCGCAGGAAGCGGACATCGTGTTTGATGTGCGCTGTCTGCCCAACCCGTTCTATGTGCCAGAGCTGAAAGAAAAGACTGGCCTGGACCAGGAAGTGGTGGATTATGTGATGAAGTTCCCTGAATCGCAGGAGCTGCTGCGCCGGATAGAGAGCTTTCTGGAATATGCGCTGCCGCTGTATGTTAAGGAGGGCAAAAGCCAGCTGATGATCGCCATTGGCTGCACCGGCGGCAAGCACCGTTCTATCACTTTTGCCCGCAAGATCGGGGAGTACTGCACAAAGCTTGGTTACCAGCCCAGCGTGCAGCACCGCGATGCCCGCCGCACGGCCTGATACATCCCAAATCTCCCGATAAAGAGAGTGTGAACACCAAACGTGAGTTTTTCCCAAGACGTTAAAAACGAGATACTGCACCGCAAAATCGTGCGTAGCTGCTGTGTTACCGCAGCAGCTTACGCGGTTGCCTGCTTTGGCAAGTATTTTGATGACCGCGGCGTGGTTTTGCAGACCGAAAACGAAGGCATTGCCCAGCTGGCACAAAAGCTGTATGCCCGCTGCGGCATTACCGGTACCGTAATTTCAAAGGAGCGCGGCACCGGCCTGATTTATGAGTTCAGCGTAAAAGACCCCGAACAGGTACAAAAAATGCTGAACCTGTTTGGACATACTGGCCGCGAAACCACCCTGCGCATCCGGCCGGACTGCTTCAAATGCCAGAAATGCGGATCGTTTTTCATTTCTACTGCATTTTTATGCTGCGGAACGGCAACCGACCCGGAAAAAGAATAT
>OGYK01000029.1_pt1 | contig 120073 bp, 126 predicted proteins | sample 1576501 | NCBI WGS metagenome assembly OGYK01 (sample SAMEA3541530, study PRJEB24748) | human gut metagenome | biome: human gut; feature: human-associated habitat; material: faeces | place: China | collected 2012
CACGTCGGTGAACTGCATGGGTAGCATACGCATGGCGGCTTTATACTGCCCGACGGAAATCCCGGCTTTTTGTGCAGCCAGCGCCTGACGGCTCAGCCCCTGTTCAACGGCAGCGGCCTGTTTCTTAAAAGACTGGCTGACACGCCCGGCCATCAAATCCGCAAGGTCACTGGTTTCACCCAGTTCTTTCTTTACCCGTGCAGCCTCTTCAGAAAAACGGGTTGAATCCAGTGTAAGAACAGCTGTCAGATCGGCAAAATTACCCGCCATAGCGTACACCTCCTGCAATTCCCTCAGACACCATCATCAGCATGGCTTCATCCTCTGTGCTGCTCCGCATGTCATCACTGACCGTAACGATTTCCTTCCCGTCAGCCCCAAAGCGGACACCACCAGAAAGTCCTGCCGCTTTCCGCATCAGCATATCGTCCTCATCCGGCCTCTCCGTCTGCGCTTCCTCACGCCGGGGGACAAGCAGACTGAAATCCGAGGGATGCATATCCGGATCGCAAAAAAACAGGCTGAGTACGGCGTACGTCAGCCCGGAAAAATGCATATCCAGCTGGGTATCGTGAAAATAATGCGTGCGGTAAAAACGGTGCCAGTCGGCATATTCGGTGGATGTCATCCCGGCAAGCATGGCGCGCCAGTCGGGTCTCCCCATCTCACGCGCCAGTCTGAGGGCAAAGTTCAGCTCGCCGTCGAAGACTTTCCCGCAGAAAAATCATCATCAGTCAGCGCGTTATTTTTCGCCACTTCAGTAATATCAGTATCCGGACGAACTGCTTCGATCATCCCGGACAGGCACAACACAACGTCTTCCGCCCGGGCAATGGCATCGGCAGGCCAGGTGGTGAGCACTTCCTGCTCTATCTTCATCACGGCCTCATTCATTGACGGTGACGCCGTTTTCTGTGGATGGTTATGCCACAGGGACATCGCCACCAGAAACGCCCCGGTTCTGACAAGGTCCTCCACGCTCACCTGCAGGTTACCGCTGACTTCAGCCTCTTCTGCCCGCCGTTTCAGGAGGGCAAGATGCTCAATACGCTGCAGCGCAGACAGCTCAGAAAGCGTGACAGACACACCGTTATATTCAAATTGTTCTGTTTTCAGAAACATGCTTTATCACTCCCTCAGCTTAACCCGCTGCACCATCCGTGACGGTGATCTCCGCCACCGCCGCAAACTCACCATTGCCGGTAACCACAGGGATCTGCGCTTTACCTGCCGCAACACCTTTCACGGTGATCGTGTTCCCTTTCACGGTAATGGTCGCAAAATTCTGATTTGCCGACGTGGCACGGAAGGTTTTATCCGTCGCCCCTTCCGGCTGAACAGCCACGGTCAGGGTGATATTCTGACCTTTTGCCACATTGCCCGTTGGTGGCGTCACGGTAATACCGGTGACCGGTGTGATGTCCCCCTGATCTTCCGCCAGCGACGGACGACCGATATTGGTGATTTTTACCGTACGGGTGATCACCTCTTTGGCGGTCACCGCTTTACCAATGGCGCTCACCCAGCCACGGAACACATCCACCGTACCGTTCGGGAAGCGGATTTTGTAGGCCCGGGTCTCACTGCTGTCAAACCAGGCAATCAAATCGCGCTGCCCTTTCTCGCCCGGCTTCCAGGCCAGCGTAAAACTGGTGTCACCGGCAGATTTCTGCCCCTGCCCGGTGGATACCCAGTCAGCATCCTCATCATCCAGATAGTTATCATCGTAGGATTCCGCCGTCATCTCGCCGGGGGTCAGATCCTTCACCTTCGCCAGTCGCTGCCAGTCATCGTCTGACAACGGGTTTGCATAAGCATCACCAGTGCCGGTGTACACCCACAGTGTGGTACCGGAACCTTTCACCGGCTCAAGAGGATTTGGTGTTGCCATATCGTCCTCACATCTCGTAGGTAATTTTCCACAGGAGATCTGCCGATCCCCACATCATAAACTCATCATCCCGGCGGTAGTCATACCCCTGAAGATTCATCTTCAGCAGTAACGCACTGAGGCCGGGAACCGCCTCCAGCGCAGGAAGAATTTTCTCTTCCATCCACATATCCAGTACCGAGTCCGGTTCTTTTGCCCTGAGAAAAACTTCAATATGCAGTGTCGCCTCCCAGGTTCCCTCATCAACGAACTCGTCAGCAGCAGACGCATCTGTCAGGTAAACAGCAACAGCAGGCAGTTCCTGTTCATCAATAAAAACCGGGCGACCGTCAAACCAGCTCACCCTCTCAGAAATATTTTCTTTCAGGGCAGACAGAACTGCCGCCCGTATTTCACGGTGTTTCATACACCCTCCCGGTCATTTTCTTTTCAGCACCAGACGTAACTGATGCGTCATGGCTTTCATCATCTGCGCCGGTAATTTTTCCCGGTACATCCGGTCCCGTTCACGTTCAAAGGTTTCTGCCAGCGGTCCGGCAGTCGGAATCTTCACCACTTCGATCGGCAGACGGTGGCGTTTCGGCCTCCCTTTGCTGTCAGCGCCGGTGGACGATGATGCCCACGGCATACGCTGCATCACATGCCAGCGTCCGTTAGCCAGCCGGGTGATAAAGGCATCCGGGATCCGTCTTTTCCCCACAATCAGCACACTGCCACCGCCTTTCGTGACCGAACGCTCGCCTTTCTTTCGTCGCTTTCTGCGGGAAAGCCGCACGCTGGCCGTCCCCAGTTTTATGGCGGGCAGATTACCGGTGTTGATGATGACCTTCGCATAAACCCTGTCTGCGCTGGCCCGTTGCAGGCGGATACGCTCACGGATGAGACGGCGCGGAACCGCCAACTCCCTGGCAACCGAAGAGGCCGTTTTCGCGATGATGGACTCCGCCACACGGTTAAGTGTCGTGGCGGCAGCCCGGGGAACGGCACGGCTGTCAATTGCATCCAGATTTTTCATGGCCTGCGCCAGACCTTTTATTGCCATACTCATTCCTGTTCGACAAAAATCCGGGGTTTACCGTTGTACGTGTCATAACGGGTCACCGTCAGTGTGCGGCCCTCAAACACAACAACATCATGACGGGCCGGACGGTACCGGGCTGAAAACACCACCAGTGACAACTGGCTGCCCGAAAGCGCCCCCATCTCCGCGGACTCTTCCTCCGGCATCACGTCATACACGACGCCGTTAATCTCCGCCTGTTTGCCCATCACCCGAACGGTCGCCCCGTCCATCCGGCAACACATTCGCGTAAACAGGTCAGACATTGATTTTTACCGCCACAGTGGCGCTGTTTGCAGGAGCATTTTCCCAGGCTACCCCCGCGGCCACCGCACCGTCTGCAGCCAGCTGCACAACCCCGTCCTTCAGATAAACCACCGCGCCGGACTGAATGTCGTCAGCAGACTGTTTGGGCAGCAGGAACACGCCTTCGGCAAAACCGTCACCGGCCTCACCGGCAGGAATATCGGTAATGGCCACGGCCACCATACTGCCGACCACCACCGCAGCACCGCTCAGGATGGTCTGATCTCCGGCATTCACCAGTTCAATGGTGGTACCGTCCTGTACAAAATTTTTCGCCATAATGCTGTTTCTCCGGACAGCCCCAGTGGGGCTGTTTTTCAGGCATAAAAAAAGCCCTTTCGGGCAGTGATTGTGATAACGCGGTTATCAGGCCACCGACGAACGCACCAGTCCGCGCCAGTCAAGCGGTGCCACACCGGCATCAATACGAATTTTTGTGGCAATGCCGTCAGTGGTGAAACCTTCCTGCTGATCAATGTATGGCGTGTCCACGCCATCCAGCCAGGCCACTTCAATGGTGTCAGTGCCCTGTGCCGCCGCCAGATACCAGGTTTTCGGATCTGCCGCATCAAGACGCGCTTCTGCAATCACCTCAGCAAAGTTCTGGATGGGGTTAATGACACCGGCGTTTGCATCCGCCCCTTTCACACTGGCCGATTTGATGGTCTGGTTCGCCACCGTCTCCAGTGCCACCGGTACCAGCATAAAGGCCGGACGGATATTCAGGGCGCGATCGCTTTCTTTCTGCAGGCGCATCATCTGACGGGCCGCATCCAGTCCGGAAACGGAGATCCCCCCGGTGGCAATATTTTTGTGATCGGCATGGAACAGCGCCTTACCGTCGGACAGTTTCGGGTTATCCGTCAGCACCTTGTAGACCAGGTCACCAATCGTTGCCTTCGCCGCACGCCCCATCTTCATCGGCACGTCCACCAGCATATTCAGATCATCATTGATAATGGCCTGGCGGGTGATGGAGAAAATCTCCCCGTAAGTGGCCAGTGCAATGGTCTCCTTGCGATCTGAGGTGGTGATGTATTTATACTCCGCCCCCTCACGAACCTGGCGCAGAGAACCAAAACCGCCCATCCCCACGCGATACGCTGTTTTGAAGTCTGACAGGCGTCCCTTACGGGTCCACTTCTGGAAGGTTTCTTCTGATTCCTCCCAGCCCTGGATCAGCCCCTTGTTCGACACATCCAGCAGAATATTGCCAAAATCAGAGGTGCTGTGCGTCAGCGCCAGCCCGACCATCTGCATGGGGTTATAACTGGCCACCCCAATACCGCGCTCCGTCAGTGACATGCGAGCCCATTCACGCAGGGTCATCCCGTTATAGGCGTTATCCTTCTCGACATTTTCAAATCCGGCACGGGCCAGCATCGCCTGGCGGATCCCGTCTCCCACAAAATTGCCGTTTCCGGCATAAATATGGGCCGGTGTGTTTTTGTTGGTCGGCGAGGACTCCTTGCCCATTTCATTCAGCAGACGTTCACGGGCCATTTCCAGCGAACAGTCAGGATCAGCCACGCACTGTGCCTGAAGCGTCTGATAGCGACCGCCGAACATGGCAAACAGATCGTTAATGCCTGACATGCGTGCTTTCTGCTCAGCCATAACGCGGGCGCGAATGGTCGCCTCATCAGACACTGCCGGTACCGGTGATGGTTCTGTTACCGCCGGTGCAGGGATTGTCACTGTGGTATCACGCGGGGCACTGTTGCGTGGCGGAGTAATCATGTTTCGGATGGATTCCGGCATCTTTTTAAATTCCTCTGTACGTTTTGACTGAATACATGCCATTGCCTCAACAGCGGGTGTCACCTGGTCAGCAAATCCGTGTGCCAGACATTCGGCACCGGACATCCAGGTTTCATCCGCCAGCATGGCGGCAATTTCATCGGTGGTTTTTCCGGTTTTCTGCGCATAGGCTGGCAACAGTACCGATTCGACTTTATCCAGCAAATCGGCATAACTGCGCATATCCTCAGCATTCCCGCCACTGAATCCCCATGGCTTATGGATCATCATGAAGGCATTTTCCGGCATAATGACCGTATCACCGGCCATCGCAATCACAGATGCCATCGAGGCGGCAACGCCATCCACATACACGGTAATGGTCGCCCCCTGATTTTTCAGGGCATTAAAAATGGCGATGCCTTCAAAGACATCGCCACCCGGTGAATTGATATGGAGATTAATGTGGGTGATATCACCCAGTGCATTCAGTTCTCTGACAAACTGCTTCGCGGTAACTCCCCAGAAACCAATCTCGTCATAAATATAAATATCCGCATCACCCGGCCCCCCAGCCTGCATCCTGAACCAGGATTTATTCTTCATGCTGGCTTTCGGTGTCGCGCTGATACTGTCGTTCAGTTCCGGCACTGTTGCCTCCTTTGTCGTTGACGGGGTCAGTATCAAAGACCAGCCCCAGTCTGCTGTTTTCATCAATTTCAGCCTTGCGGCGACGTTTGACCTCATCCGGATTGCGCCCACCGGCACGCACCCAGTCAGATTCTGTCGCTGCACCACCCCGGATCTGAATTCTCCAGGCTTCAGCTTCCTTAACCGGGTCGATCCACGGCATCACCGGACCGGAATACGTCGCGTTATATAGCGTTTTCATCTCCACATCCGCCGGAATTTTCAGCAGACCTGCCGCAACCACCATATTCAGCCATGTCCGGTACACCGGGCGGGTTACCGCGCCAATAAAACAGTCCTGCAGGATCAGGTAACCATCCGTGGACTCGACCAGCTCCTGCCGCTGGGCGCTGTAGGTGCCGTTATAGTTACGCGCCGCACTGGAAAAACTCAGACGACTGCCTGCTGCCACTGCACGCAACTGGCCGTTGCGGAAAGTTTCAAGATTGGGATTGGGACGGTCAGATTTGACCATGCCGATATCCTCGCCCTTGCGCAAATCGTCATAAATAATACCCGGGGTGATATGGACTTCCCGCTCGGTTTCTTTGATCCCCGGATCTTCATAGTCCTGTCCGTCACCTTTACGGATATACAGTCCCAGCGCTGCAGCAATACGCGCCGCTGTCAGTTCCGCATCCTCATACTCCTTAAGGGCACTGATCCGCATCAGCACCCCCGATAACATGGATGAGCCTCGCGTCTGATGCAGACGACGAGTGAACTTCAGGTGGATCATTTTTCCGGCTGCGATTTCTTTCGTATCACTCTGCCGGCCGCTGACCGGATAATTTTTATAAACCAGATATTTTTTCGGTCTTCCCCACTCATCAAGAAAAACCCCCTGATTCAGTCCGGCGGATTCATCTGTGCGCATGGGAACAAAATCCGGCTCCATCGCCTCAAGCCAGAATGGCACTCCCGCCGTCCGTACCAGACCGTTTCCCGCACCACTGACCATCTGCGCAAACACTTCACCATCCCGCAGCCAGGTCCGCAGCAGTAAACGTTCAAGCACGGGACGGGTATACTGCCCTGTCACATCCGGACTCACGGACCATTCAGCCCACAACCGGCGGATATCCGCAGCCAGCTCAGCCGCCATTTCCCCGTTTTTTCGTAATGGCTGAGGCTCCACAATAATTCCCCTGGCACCAATCACCCGCTCTTCCAGCTTGTCAAACACACCAATCACCAGGTCATGATTGATATCCAGAAAACGGGCCTGCTCCCGCAGGGAAACCGCACCGTATTTACTGAGCTGATCAGCAGAGCGATTTTCCCGCCGGGCTTTATGTGTCCGGGTCGGTTTCACCGCCTCATAGGCCATGATTAACGCCCTTGAACGCAGTCTGGCTGCTTTCCATCCGGGGGAAAACACGCCTATCACATCATCAATAATTGCCATTAAAACCTCGCCAGTTTAAATCCCGGTTTTCCCCGCCTGCGGCTCACCATCGCGGCAAGCCTGCGTTCCCACTCCTGACGTCCGGCGCGGATCTGAGAAAGGCTTTCCAGCGTCAGTTGCTGCCCGTTGAAGGTGACAGACTTCCCCTCCAGTACGGCCATTTCCGCTTCACGGTACCGCTGTATCATTTCTCTGGCTTCTTCTGTGCTCACAACCAGCCTCCTGATGTTGTCCATGGATTATCTTCCGCACGCTCCGTCCGCAGCTTTTTCTTCCGGCGACGGCGTTTTTCTGCCCCGGCCGTCAGTTCCGGGTATGCCGTTTCACCAGAACGCTCCTGCGGGAAGACGAGCCACGTTTCCCGCTGTGCCCAGTCCGGTGCGGAGGGCCAGCGGATCTTTTCGTAACCATGCAGAACGGCAAGCGCATCCGCATAAACCAGCAGGTCAAACGCCTCGTTAGCGCCCCTGCCCGGTTTTCGCCATTTTCCGTCACTGCCGCGCTCTTCATAGGTCAGCTCATCGTAAAACCACCGCCCCAGCCAGTCGGGAAAGTGGATATAGTTCGGCCCTGGTGTGTCACGCCACAGGGCATTATTTACACGGTCCTTAAACGCATCCGTCTGAACCAGCCACAGCGCGACATCGCCACTGGCTCTGGCACGGCGGGCACTTCTGCCGGTATTATCCGGGAAGGTTCGGTTAATCAGCCTGTCACGGCGAAGTCCATCCCCCTTGAACAGAAACACCCTGTTGCCCAGTCCGTCACTCCGGCAACGACGCCAGAAACGATAGGCGTTATCTGTCACCCCGCCTTCCCCTCCCGTATCCACCGCCATGGCCATCAGACGCATGCGCACATCCGGATCAGAAGCCAGCGGCCATGTTTTATGGAACACATCCGTCAGCAACAAATCCCAGTCCTCCGGATATGCCGCCGGATCAACCGGCAGACTTTCACCGTTGGGACTGCATCGCAGTGAATGCCGGATGTTGTAGCGATCAACAATCCAGCGTTCCCCCTGCTCTCCGTATCCGGTGATCTGCACAACAAAACGGCGATTTTTACCGCCCTGTACGTCAACCGTTGCCTCAATAAAACGCACACCATCCGGCACAGATCGCCGGGGAAACGGCTCGGCACGCTGTTCAAGCAGTTCACTTTTACGCTGTTCCGTGGCTGAACGGGGCAAATAGGGTCGTCCGATATCGGTGTTCACCACCGCTTTCAGGGTCTCTTCACTGCCGGTTCGCTCATACTCTTCTTCTGCCGCCAGCAGCTTAAAAATCAGTTGTTCCCAGGTCTGAAACGCCGCAGCTGGCCCCTCCATCCAAAATGACGCAATCCGGGAATTTCGTGGCGTTCCGGTGATACTGCCGTCCGCCGCCGCCCGTTCACCTTCACGAAGCCAGATCCCCTGGTTATTCAGTTCGCGTTTCTGCTCAGGGGCAATCAGCCCGCGACAATGCGGACACATCAGACGGGCAGCCTGACCGGCAGCCACAAAATCCGGGTTATTCCGGTATCCGGTCATGTTATCCATCACCGGCTGAAAATATTCCCCGCAGTGCGGACACGGCCAGTACCACCGGCGGCGGTCTCCCCGGTTATACAGTGACAGGATCCCCGTTGTTGGCGGTGCCTCATGTGCGCCACCACAACGCCATTTGGTGTCAGTGATATCCCGCCCCGGTGAACTCTCGACCAGGGTCATCCCCGAGGACATAAAGGTGGTGGTACGCTTTGAGGCCAGCGTGAAGGCATCCCCTTCCCCGTCCACGTTTTCAGGGAAACGGTCATAATCCGTCAGCGCCACACGACGGTAATCCGAAGAGGAAAATACAGTGATCGACGGCCAGCCAATCTTCAGGAAGGAGCCGTCAAGAAACATTTTATCGTGGACGTTGTTGTCATTACGGGAAGGACTGAGGCGCTTGCTGACCTCCGGACTGTGGCGAAACGTCCTGGAAAGACGCGTTCTGGAATGCTCACGCGCCTTCGTCTCAGTCATCTGCACCACCAGCATATCCGCCGGATCACAGATGATGCCGTACACAATCCAGCCATCAATCAGCCCTTCGGTTTTCCCGGTTCGCGCCGGTCCGACAAACACCACCGCGTCATATTCACGGGCTGATAATGTATTAATGGGGTCAATCATATAGGGCGTCAGCGATGACTCCCACGGACCGGAAGTATTGGCTCCCCGTGGTACCCGCATATAACGCCTGATGGCTTCCGCTACTGGTAACCGGCCAGGTGGGCGAAACAGCGAGGCCACTTCGCGCCAGATATCGGATGCGCGGCTATGGCTCTCGTTCACCTGATTCACATATCGGCCTCATCACAACAGTCAATGACTGCCTTTTCCAGTGTGTCGCGGATCTCATCAACCACAATCTGTACTTCATTCAGTTGTGATGCGGTCCACCCCCTGTCCCTCTCCAGCCGGTCAGGCCAGGTTTCCAGTACCTGAACTATCGCTTTCACCACGACAGAAAAGGACCGCCTGACATCACTGACTGGCACTAGCTGACCAGTTTCCTGCTCAAATTTCAGTCGGTCACGTTCTGACTGGTACCATGCTTTACGCGCATGAGGATCCATTTCCTCGTTATCTACAGGCAGAGGAGCTTTCATCAGCTCGGCAAGGATATCTGTCAGTCGGTACAGTTTGAGATTGCTCTCATGACCACCGGCTGGGCTTATGTTTTTTACCCGAGCCGCAACAGTCTGTCGATGAGCACCGGATAATGCGGCCAGTTGGGAAATATTCAGATGCAGATTTTTTAATTCACGATCCATAACTCCCCCTGAAAATTATGTAAATACACACCAGTGATGAACAAAAAACAACCAAATTCGACACTAAAAATTTTTATTTTTCTATATATCAATAACTTACACTGGTGGTGATGGTGCCATAAAAATCAAAAAATGCGCCTTTTTCCGCGCCGCCCGCCCCGTGTTCAGACCCACCCCACCAGGAGGACCCGCAAAAATGATAATGGTTATCATTTTTAATGTAGTCCGGTTTCTTCCACCATCGCACCGGACAGGCGACTATGAGGGGACAACGCCGCGCTCCGTTAACGCGGTAAACCCCGGTGTGTATCGTTTTTGATTATCCCCGCACACTCGCGCAGAGGAGTCTCCCTGTCGGGCTGCGGTCTCTGTTAATGCAGGAATACAGCGACAATACCGCGCATGGATAATAAGGTCGCTCAACACACTGGCTGTAATGCAGCAGATACCATGCGGCATTTAGCGGCATTCATCGTACACTCAACGGTTAGCTCTTCATTCGTGGCATTCACCTGAAAGGTCCGGGAGTGTAATTGCGTACATTTACCACTGAACGAACCTTCAACAAGAACACGACCACGCTGCAAAATATGGAACGGAATTGTTCCCTGAAAAGGCTTTACGGTTACCAGTAATTTCTTCATGCATTCTCCGGATAACAAAAATACTAGTTAATACACTGAGTGCGGATATATTCCTGCGCCCCTTCCAGCTGCTTCTGCATTGTCATCAACCGTTCTCTGAGGATGAAATAATCCCGTTCAGCGGTGTCTGCCAGTCGGGGGCCGGTTGCATTATCCACGCCGGAGGTGCCGGTGGCTTCACGCACGGTACCGTGGCAGGTGGCGTTGATCCGCAGGCGCTTACGACCAGCGGCAACGTCAGCGCGAAGAGTTTCATTTTCAGCTCTCGCATCGGCTAATTCCCTCGAGTATTTTGCATCGAGCGCAGCAACATCACGCTGGCGCACCTGCATGTCAGTAATGGTGGCATTCGCCTGTTCCAGCTCTCTGGCTTTTTTATCGCGCTGCGCTTTGTAGGTGATGGCGTTATCGCGGTAATGATTAACAGCCCATAACAGACAGACGATGATGCAGATAACCAGAGCGTAAATAATCGCGGTTACTCTTCTCACTGATCTATCCCCCAACAAGCTAATGCGCTTTCCTGGTCACGACGAATAACCTGTCCGTAGCAGTTATTTGAACGTGTGCGGCAATCACGCCCACCGTCCTTAATCCACCAGCGAATCGACTCACAGGCACCTTTACGATCACCGGCATTAAGCCGCTTATAAAACGTCGACGGGAGACACTTACCGGGGCCAATGTTATACGGGCAGAATGACGCAATACCCGCTTTCTGGGGTTCGGTCAGTGGTACTTTGATGTTTTTCTCCACCCATGCCAGCGCCTTATCCCGTTCGATAGCGTTAACCCGGTCGCATTTTTCCTTCGACAGCTTCATGCCAGGAATCACAGGCTTACCATCCACCCGGGTGGCTCCACGGCAGATGGTCCAGATACCCGCACCATCACGGTATGCCGTGGTGTGGTTGCCTTCTTTTTCATCCAGAAACTGGTCGAGGATTTCAGGCGCAGAAGCACCTGCGGCAATCAGCGCCAGAACGGCAGCCGATAAACCATAGCGGAGTTTCCTGCTCATCAGCTTACTCACCCCGTGCCGTCTTACGCCGGTCCTCTCTGATTTTGAAATACAGGTTCGTCAGATATGTCAGCAGACCAAACAGCAGACTCCCCAGCACGCCTATTGCCGCCCACTGAGACGGGGAAACCCTGTCCAGCAACTGCAGGAACCAGTAGCCCGTTCCCACCGCTGACGTGGTGTATGACACACCTGTTGTGATTTTTTCCATCTGGTACATACCCCGTCTCCCGCAATCCGGAAGCTCACAACAATAAAAAAGACCACCGGCACACACCGATGGTCCCTGACGCATGCTTACATCATCATGTCGCTGTCAGGTGTGGGGTCACCGCTATCTGAAGCACTCCCCTCACCCGCGATGCCTTCCGGCTCCGGAGCTGCCGGTGCGCCCAGCAGTTCATCCAGAATGGCATCCACTTCTGCATCAAGACGCGCTTCCAGGTTATGGCGGAGTTTCTGTTTCAGTGCGCTCAGGACTTCTTCAGAGCGCAGGACGTCCTTCACTGCTTCAGCAGTGACCAGGGATGTAATTTCTGACATGGGATTTTCTCGTCGAAAGATGTGATTAAGAAAGTTGCCGCTAAATGAGCGGCTCTTCGGGTTTGCTTCCGGCTGACTGACTGGCGCTGATTTTCTCAGCGGCCCTTTTGTCAATCTGTCTGCGCCAGAAGTCACGCATGGCCCGGTATCCGCCCGAAAGGAGATACAGCACACAGACCACCGTACAGAAGTACAGCATTAACTGGTTCAGAAATGTCATGGTTTCTCACCGTGATAGTTGACATGATTTACTTATTTTTGTAGAAAATGTCGCAAACTTCGGTGTCATAATGGTCGTTTTACCAGCCGCCAGCATTCATGTAGTGAACACAGTTCATCCCTTTCCTTCATTGCTGGCGGCTTTTTTTTATCATGCCGCGGCGTCCGCGTTATTCACTTCCACCGTAATGCTGTCTATCAGTACCGGGTAAGTCGCACCTTTGGTAATGTCTGTCACATGCAGTTTATCCGCCGCAAAGGCACTGACCGGTGACTGCGTCAGCGTGAACGGTGTGCCATCCTGACCATCAAGAACCGGCGTCACCTGAAGGCTGTTATTCCCGGCAAAGCGGAAGGCCAGCGTATGCCATTCGTTATCAAATGCGCCAAAGCTTCCCAGCTTCAGGTTGTTTGTCGCCACTTTCGCATTGTGGTACATCACATTCAGGTCTTTTGCATCCGTCTGGATGTAGAACGCTGCCAGCAGGTTATTCCCCCCATCGCCGGTCAGGGCAACGCCCTGTGGCAGTGAAGATACCGGCCAGTAAAACGCCATAACATACTGGTTCGCCGCCAGCGCTCCCGAAGCCTTAAAGCGGCAGCGAATCTGCCCCCCTTTCTGTAACAGAGCCGCGCCGTTGCCCGCAGCGTACTCCAGCACCCAGGTGCTTTTACCGGCTTCCTTGGTCAGCTTCACAGCCTTACCTCCGGTTCCCTCCGCATCGCTGACCACTTCTGCCCTGCCGCCACTGGCTGACCATCCCTGTGCTTTCAGGCTTCCCTCTGACTCGCTGGCAAGGTAAGAGAGCAGTGTTGTGACGCCTGTGACTTCTGCACCGGAAGGCGATGACGGGCGCACTTCTGATACTGTCGATGATGCCCCCGCGTTTAGCGCCACTCTTCCCGCATGGCGCAGAATCGCCGTTGCCAGACGGTCGGAAATAATCGCGCGGCGAGCCCATGAACTGAAATGGCTCTCCCTGTCCTGTGACGTCCAGGTGGCTGAGCTGTCACGCCATTTCGAACCGTAATACCCGATACCCGGAATGTCCGGGTCTTCTTCCGGTTTGTTCGTCGGCACATTCACCCCGTTCTCATCCGTCATGAACGGTACGAAATGGATATTCTTTTCCGTTTTGTTTTTATAGCTGCCGTACACCGTCTGGTACGTGGATTCGTTCTTCTGCTTCCAGAAATACGTCGTGTCCCCGCATATCCAGGGAACACCGCCAGCAGAGCCACCAACGCACTGGCCTGCCATATCCGTCAGGTCTGCACGGAATTTATCAACCAGCGCACCAAACTGTGCTGCGTGATTTCCGGGCGTGCCGCCAAAATCAAATTCCCCCTGCATCCACACCACGGCAAACAGCACATTTTTCGGGTTCTTCTTCAGTGCTGCTTTTGTTCGACCGATAAGGTCCTTATACAGCGGCTTGTCCACACCCCAGCGGGTTGAATTCTCCGAGGCACCACTCGCATCACTGTATGTGCCATCGGCTCCGGTGGTGAACGCAGAGCCACCACGGCAGCAAGGTACCAGCAGAATGCCCGCATTCGCCGGTATAAACGGCAGCAGTTTTTTGGCGATATGCAGCCCCTGCCCCACGGTTCCGTACTGCCCCTTTGACAGATCCGCTTTCGGATGGTTAAGGCGGCTCATGTCCTGCACATCATGCAGACAATGGTCCGCCGGAATGATGTCGTTATATCTGCATGCTGCACCACCCGGTGTCACCGTACTGCGACGCGCCAACTGCTTAATACGCGGCTCCGGACGGTCATATGTCTCCGGCAGCGGAAGACCTTCACCATACGACATGCCGTTTGACTGCCCTGCCAGAACCACAACAAAGTAATACTCCGGGTCGCTGGTGGCACTGATTACTGCACCTTCTCCACCTGTCGGCTTCACCACAACAGGTGTGCTCACATCACCTTCTGCGACAATCGCCTGAATAAGTGCTGCGCCATCATCCGTATACGAAGAAAACGGCCCACCGTATGGTTGCCATCCTTCACGAATTTTTTGCGCAAGTGCATCAGCAAGGTCTGACGGCGATGCCGTCCTGACCACATCGTAATGTTTAAATGTCATGAATCCTCCCGGCCGGGATAGTGTACTGAATCAGATAAAGAGCGGGCTGAAGTCCGGAAGTTACAGGACAATGGCAGAAGGGAGACTTACAGCCCGCAATTCGAAAAAGGCCGCGCAGTTGCGCAGAGTGATTACCATGGGGTATTATTCGCCAGCTGAAATATTACTTCACGTTTTGTTGTTTATTCCTTGCCGCCCGCGTCTCCCAGCGCGGGCTTTTTTTGCCCATAAAAAAAGCCCCTCCGGAGAGGGGCTTCGCTACGTGTCTGTTAGCCATATGCATGGTGCCGGGTGCCTCCCGGTGAGTTCAGTATCAGCACCTGAACCCGCACAGAAAGGATAGAGTAGAAACACCTGCGCTGATATGCCCCTCCGCTCAGGGGGATTCACCATGCCAGTTTCTTTTAACAAACTCCCCGCAAACCAGACAACTGTCAACCGTCTGAATTGTGAGACATTTAAAATTTTCAGGGCATGACTGATACCCGGCTAACTACCTGACATCTCCTTTTTCACCAAAGGAAAAAGCACCACCACAATACCGACCACCAGCACTCCATCCGCCAGCACCGACATGATCCTGCTGGTGAAGTCCACCATCACCACCAGAAACAGCAGGAGTGCCACAGCGGCCAGACGCAGTTTTACCGTCACAGGTGGTTCTCCAGTCGCAGGCCAAGAACACCGGCGATCTCTTCCAGAACCTTACGCTCTTCCGGCTCAATTTCACCATCTGCTTCAGCAATGGCCACCGCCACATCCAGCACATCTTCCGCTTCACGCGTATCGTGTTTCACATCTTCAATTTCACGCAACGCCGCTCGACGACCAATTTTAAAGTTGGTGTCAAGCTGACCTGTGATCGTGGCACTGATGGCATTAATTTCTGACGTAAACGCGGACAACGCAGGCTGGTTACGCAAGACCTGCTCGATCTTCGCTTTCTCTGAAGCCTCACATTCACCATCTGCATAGGCCACCAGATAGGCAGCATTAATAACCGCCTGTGCCAGATCACGTTTCTCAAACTTTTTAATTTCCGCTGCTGCTCTGCGGGTTTTCTTTTTGAAAATACCAAACATCGTGACGTTCCTTTGGGTGGGTGAGCCAACGCCCGGGAGCGATCTGCCCACAGAGAAAGTCACACTGACCACTCCGTAAGCTCACCCCCGAAAGGCTCTGTGGTTGATATGCGCCGGGCGTGGCGCGGATACAAAAAAGACCCGCAAAAGCGAGCCATAACATCAAAAAATAACTATTATCCTGAGAACTTCTGATCCGCAATGAAGCGAATCATCATGCTCTTAATATATTCAGACGCTTCTACGTATCGTTCAGCCTCTTCACCTTTGGAAACATATAACTCAGCTCGTTTATCACTTCTGAAGTTGGAAAGCGACATCCCTATTTTTATAAGGTCATCGCAATACTCCATAGTTATATATGCTGGCACAAACATATTTCCCGTCGGAGTTTCATTAATTAATGTACATATTCTGAACTCAATCACACCATCCTTATTCATCCCAAGACATGAGGGTGAACATTCCTCATACCTTCCGCTCTCGGTCATCCGCTCGATCCTGACCAATCGCTCCATATCCAGCGCAGAGCTTTCACCACTAAGCGAACACGCATAACACTTCTTCAGAAGTTTAACTTCCCGCCTCAGGGAATCATGAACACGCGCGTTATGCCTTCTCATCTCATCATATGCATGTTGAATATCACTATACGTAATCACCGAACGGACCTCCGGAAGCGACTGAAAAATAAACATTCTATACCTCCTTCCAGAAAGAGTCATGTCCTGGTCACGACACAAAAAAATCCCGCAAAAGCGAGCCCGGGAAAATAAGTGTGGCGCGTTGTACTGGATTCGAACCAGTGACCGATTGCTTAGAAGGCAATTGCTCTGTCCGGCTGAGCTAACAACGCTGAATACCGATAATGGACCGCCATCGAGGACTCGAACCCCGCGCAGCCAGCTTCGAAGGCTGGCGCTCTATCCCGATGAGCTAATGGCGGTATGTGATATGGTGGCCCTTGCTGGATTTGAACCAGCGACCTGGCGATTATGAGTCGCTCGCTCTCACCACTGAGCTAAAGGGCCGGGCGCAGGATAATAACGGTACGTAACTAATCCTGCAATATCATCCATTCTGACTGACTAAATCCTGTACTTCCCTGACCGTCTGCTCAAAACGTTCAGTCTCCAGCTCAACGCCAGTTGCACGCCGCCCCAGCGCCATCGCGGCTTTGACTGTCGAACCCGACCCCATGAAAAAATCTGCAACCAGGTCACCCGGACGACTGCTCGCGCTGATTATCTGCTGCAGCATTTCTGCCGGTTTTTCGCACGGATGTTTCCCGGGATAGTACTGCACCGGTTTATGCGTCCACACATCCGTGTACGGCACCTGCGCCGTCACGCCAAAATATCGCCGCAGATGCTTATATTCACTCTGCAGTTCCGCATACTGCCGGTTCAGTGAAGTATACGTCTCCAGCAGCTGGTGGTGGGGCTTTTCCAGTTCACCCCGCTGATGCTTCTCTTCTGCCACCCGGGCAAACAGCGCCTGTAATTTCAGATAATCGCTTTCGTTCGGTAGCTGCCACTGACCGGCACTGAACCAGTGCGACACCATGTTTTTCTTTCCTGTGGCATCCACTATCTGTTTTGCCGTTATCCCCAGGGCAGCACGCGCATCACGAAAGTAAGCAATCAGCGGAGCCATCACATGCTGTTTCAGTGCCCTGCCCTTCGCCTCATACCCGGCATCTTTCGGGCGATACGGCCCCTGATAATGTTCCGCGAACAGAATGCGCTCTGTGGCGGGGAAATACGCCCTCAGGCTTTCCTTGTTGCACCCGTTCCAGCGTCCGGACGGCTTCGCCCAGATAATATGGTTCAGCACACTGAAGCGTTCACGCATCATGATTTCGATATCAGATGCCAGGCGATGGCCACAGAACAGGTAAAGACTTCCGGCAGGTTTCAGCACCCGCCAGAACTGCGCAAGACACTGGTCCAGCCATTTCAGGTAATCATCGTCGCCCTTCCACTGGTTATCCCAGCCCTCAGGCTTCACTTTAAAGTACGGCGGGTCCGTGACTATCAGGTCAACAGAATTTTCGGGTAACGACCGGATAAATTCCAGGCAGTCGGCGTTGACTAACTCACAACTGGATATTTTTACAGTATTAAGCATGGATCATTAAGCCTGTCTCTGATAGGCTCATTCTGCTTTTGCGCAAAGCAGTGGGCCTGAGGTTTGCTTGTGATCCGGACGCATGAGCAGATGGCTGGTGAGTGCCCCTAACACCCACCAGCCGCCCATTTACCACAAATAAAAAAGCCTTCAGGACTGAAGGCGTCTGTAACAACCGAACTGATAGTCTGCCAGACCCGCCATAACAAGCTGGGTCAGTATTAACTGGCAGCGTTCGCGTGAAAGGTAAGTATTCTGCGCAATCTCCCCGACTGTCGCCGGTTCGGTGACGCTTAATTCATTAAACACTGCTCTGGCAGTTTCTGTCATATCCTGCTGTTTCAGCATGTCTTTTCCCTTTTTCGGTTAACGTGACACACCAATAACTCTTGTCGAAAAAGCCAGCAAGCTGAAAGACCGGTATTCACCGCCACCAGCGCGTTTACTGTACTGACGCGATTTCAGTCATAAAAAACCCGCCAGGCGGCGGGTGTAAAAAGTCTTCTAACGTCAGGCATAAAACGCCCATCGTTAGGGCAAATTTACCACAGATTCGGGAAAAATCAACAAAGCTATCTGGTCACCTTTTTCAGTTGTTGTTCTGCCCATGCTTCTTCAATATCAAACTGCACCACCAGCGTATCGTAAAAACGTTTAACTGTTTTTTTCCATGTATCAAGAGATATGGCATCGGTTACATTACATATGGCATTAAATGCCTCCGTTGAAGGTAATCTTTCATAGCCACGCCCACCACAACGCTGACAGTTTCTGAAAACCGGCACACCCTGTTTTTCCGACTCTTCACGATGAATGGCAACACCGCGCCCACGACAATCTTTACAGGCAGTGGATACCTCTCCCTTCCCTCCACACTCCGGACAGGCAACTTTTACCACCTCCCTGACTTTTTTCCATTCCTCCCAGTAAGACGGATACACGCCTTTTGTGCACTTTGCCCACACTGGCGGCTTACCATCCGGATACTGGATCTTGTTTGTAAAAACCTCGCTTTCAATAAATTTTTTTCCGTGACAGCAGGGGCACTGTTTTTTGCTCGCCGCGCTACGGGCATAATCTTCAAACGCATACGAAGCCATAATACGCATTACTGCCGGTTTTATTTCTGCCGGGAGTTTTCTTAACGCCGCCACGCGATCACACCGACTGAGTGCATATTCTGTCAGCAATTCTGTTGCCCGCTCTCTGTCATTCATACTAATGCCCATTTTCCCAAGGAACGCAGAAAACCCCATCTCAGCCCGATTCTGTGTCATGCCCTGCGCGGCCATCACATCAGTGATACTCAGCGCATCTTTTGACGTTGAGGCCGATGCATCGGTCAGGCCAGGGGATTTTGGGGAGTAGTATTTCGGTAAATCTTCCAGTTTCATTTTTTGACCTGCCCTTCAAGCATTATGGGGTAAATCTTCACCCCCAGACGTCCACCAGATACTGGCTTTCCACGTACAATATTGATTTCATCAAACTGCTCATCGTCCATTAACAACCCCGCGTGCGTCAGCGCATCCAGCGGTGCTTTCAGAATATTGTCCAGGTCACGGCGGCGCTTATCCGGTGGCTCTGCAATAATTTTTATTGCCAGCCGTCCGGACAGGCTTAATTTCAACTGCTGCTGGCGAACAATAAACGCCACTGCCCGGCGATAACGCTCCCCGGCTTTTGATACAAAATATGTGCTGCCACAGCGTCGCCAGTAAGTGTTCACCGTCGGCGGGTAAGGTAAAACCAAATCTATGAGCATCAGTCACCTCTTTTACCCAAGCACGCCAGTTGCAAAGGCGTGATCAAGAAAACGAAAAATTAAATCAACCTGAGAACCATGCTTTTCTTCGAACGCCAGAGGATCCGCATGAAGCTCGTTGTGATGCTCCCGACACAGCGGTAGCGTGAAAATATCGTGAGATTTTGTCCCCATTCCGCCCTGACCATGACCAATCAGGTGATGGGGATCGTCGGCTGGCTTACCACAACACGCACACGGCTGTGTCTTCACCCAGCGTTTGTATTTCTCGTTAACCCAGCGGCGACGTTTAGGTCGTTTCATGAAAGATTCCGGAGACTCAGGATCAACGGCAATGCTGACCACCGTCTTTTCCTGTGGTGGGTTCTGTTGCTGGTGGGCGTGAGGCAGCGGCGCAAGATTTTTTGTGCGCTGTTTCAGTATGCTGGTGGCGGTCTGCTCTCCCGGTACGATGTCGCTTTCGCGGTACACCGAGCAGATTTTTTCCGCTGGTAATCCCAGCGAACGACGCGATACAGCCTCAGGTAGTGCATCCACCACCTGATTGCAGACCGCCCACCAGGATAATTCAGCCAAAGATAATTCCCGCTCCTGCGTACCGCTTATTGCGTGACGGATGACGTCAATCACCCATGCTGTCAGATTTTGTTGAGCAAGCAGCTCCAGTGATTCCGATGTCTGGTCACGCAGTTGGTTGTCGCAGTGCCAACACAACACCATTGCGCCGGTACCATAACGGTGAATGACTGTTTCAGTGTGATGGTAATCTCCATTAGGCCACTGGCAGGATGTAACATGACGTAATAGCCAGTCAGACAATGCGCCAACGCCGCCAGCAGCACGAATCACCCGTTCGTTACTAAAAAACGGCAGCAATGTTTTGTCTTCCGCCAGCGGCTGGCCAACGGCAGGAACGACTCCGGATGGCAGATTACGCATGCTTTTTGGTTCCGGTTCCACCAGCACTCGAGGATTATGAAATATCTGTATGGATTCACGGCCCGGCTTAAGGACCACCAGCCCAAGCTCAGGCACCAGAACAGGTCTAAGTAATACCCGCACGTTACCTCCAGATCCGTTGCTGGAAAGTGCGGGACGCACGTGGTGGGCGTTCGGAGTAAGGCAATCTGACTGAGATTATCCAGTGACGGTAGTCGAGACTAAGGGCTTTCTTAACCTCGTATCCGCGCCTGCGGTAACACTGAATTATCCATTCAGCCTGCTCTTCAGTGCATGGAGGGTGTTGGAACCATTCAGACTTGAATGCGTGAGAATACCGCTCGTGCGTGCAGGCAAGAACGGGCGAATTATCAGAATTGTAATATTTTACGTTGCGTGCCATCGGTTTTCTCCGGTGGCACGGTGTTACTCAGCGGGAGTTCAGCCCCGCGCAAGATTGTAGATGAGTTTATTCTTCTGCAAAAGCTGAAAAGCCTGCTTTTATTCCGATCTCTTTCAGTGCCTGTAATGAAGTGACAAACTCACCTTCGCGCAAGATAAATCCGTCTGTCACTCGACCATCCACAAAATTAATTAACGCAGCCCCATTCTTTCGCAAACACATAATGCGGTAATGACTAACAAGATTTCCATTTTCAACGCACACCGCATAGAGGCCATCTTCACAAAAAATTTTACGCAGTTCTTCGATGTTCATCATCAGAATCCTTCCGGATAATTAGCTCTCCCCTTTAAGGGACCATCCCTCTTATCCCTGCGCGCTACTTAAGTATTTTTGATTCTATTCCGGCACCGTCCAGAACTTCAAACGCGTTGAAAATAAAAACAAAAACCCGCCGAAGCGGGTTAAGTGCGGGTGCGTTGAGGATGCCTGCCACATCAGAGGTGGCGAGGGATTTCTCCCTCGCCGGGTCTCTTACTCCTCAGGTTCGTAAGCTGTGAAGACAGCGACCTCCGTCTGCCCGGTTCGGATTCGTACCTCGCAGAGGTCTTTCCTCGTTACCAGTGCCGTCACTATGACGGTTAAACAGATGACGATCAGGGCGATTAACATCGCCTTTTGCTGCTTCATAGCCTGCTTCTCCTTGCCTTTCGGCACGTAAGAGGCTAACCTACATGTGTCTAGCATGAAATTGGCCTCAGATTAATGTTAAGCGTCTTGCAGGACGCGTAATGTTAACTGGGGCTTTTCTCTATCTGCCGTTGGTGTTCATGCCCGAGGCAGATAGCCTCAAGCACCCGCAGCCATTCTACTTAACTACCGTTACCTCGCCAATGTGAAATCAGTCAGAAAGGCGATCCATAAGAACAATAGCAAGACAATAAATCGCCATTACAGCCGTAATAGCCAGCGCACATTTGAGAACCAGCACCACAACCTCCTGTATTGGACGTACACCAGTCCTGATGAATATGAGGCTGTCTCGTCAGTGATTCAATACAACTATTGGGTATAGTTTCTCTGATTTTTTCTGTGGAAATGGGGCTCAACCACTAGTCATTTAATACGCAAAGTCCGACACAAGCTAACCTTCTAGTCCGCTTTGAGCGAGGAGTGGACCTTGTTATGCTCACGGCCAGAAAGCGCTATGTAAGTTTGGGGTGAGTTTGGTTATGCTGTATTCCTGCCATAGTCGTTACTCCAGTTAACAGTGTGGTCAGATGCCCTATAGTATCACGAGCACTATAGGGCGTTGTCTTATGATCCAACTGCATGATGAGCTTAGGCTATTGGATTAAAGAACTAGTTAGAACTGAATTAAAGACAAAGGGAATCACTCCTAAAGGCCAATTATTCATTGAAAAGGAATTGGTATGAACGCAGGATTACACTTCAGTGAGATCAGCAAAGAACAATTTGATATTTATTTTTACGGTCGCTCACCTTACCTTAAGACATTTTCTGAGGAGATACGCTGGTTTAAATATGAGGGGAATGGGATAACATTGTTATCCACAATAATCATATGCAATATTGATAAAGATTTTAACGCAATAGTCTTAGGTCGGGATTTAGATAAAAAATTCAGAGCAATAAACGTCTTGGCTTCATTTGATTCAATGGATGTCTTGCTTAATAATTTGAACGATGACATACCAAAGATGCTGGCGCAGCACCAAAATGGTACATTCATGCAAGGCGATGAATCATCCAAACCTTTTTCATTATTCTTGAGTAAAGTCCCAGAGAAAAAAAGGAATGTTTATATAAAAATGCTCCTCGAAGACCCTCTTCATTTCCCTGCATATATTGTTCTTGAGGAACTTGCATACTGGTTCAAAGATCCTGATGGAATATTTATAAGGGATTTTCAAAGTGATGCATTTAATTCAAGGTTATTTGAATTATATTTGAACGCTGTATTTTATGAACTCGACTTTGAAATGAATAGAGAATACAATCAACCAGATTTTCTGCTATCTAAATTTGGAGTGGAAATTGCTGTAGAGGCTGTAAGCATTGCTGAAGCAGAAGCCCCTCTTGAAAGAAAAGTCATTAACGATGAACAGATGGATGAATTAAGAAAACATGTTCTAAATGTCATGCCTTTTAAGTTTGCAAGAAGTTTATTAAAAAAAGTCCGGCATTGCCCTGAGCCAGAGAAAGTTCATTACTGGGAACTCAACCATACAAAGAACAAACCATTTGTCATAGCAATGCAGGATTATTCAAAAAGAATGTCCATGGCCTTCTCAAGCGAAGCCTTGCATAGCTATTTGTACGGGATTGATATTGAGTCAGGCATTTCTATTGAAAGACATACAGATGAAAATAGAAGTATCAAGTCGAACTTTTTTGGCTCAGAACAAAATAATTATGTTTCTGCCGTTTTACTCACTACTCAAGCAACCATACCTAAGTTTAACCGGATGGGAATTCTTGCAGGTGTAGAGGCGAGTGGATTCAAAGTGTACGTCAGTGGTGTTAAAACTGATCAGGATGCAGCCCCACATCCATTTTCAGCCGATGTAAGTGACCCTAACTATCAAGAACCATGGTGTACAGCCATGTACATGTACCATAATCCAAACGCTATACACCCTGTTGACTATCAATTATTCCCAAATGTAGTTCATGTATTTAAAAAGGACGAACACTTTGAAGAGTACATTCCCAGAAACTATATTCTCCAATCGACTACTATGATATGTAAAACGGAATAAATTGTGGTTTACTAAAAGCTAATAAATGATTAATGCGTTTTTCCGTATTAATCGTTTATTATCAAAGCAATTCACCACGAATCCACACCTGTACTTCCGATAGCCGATAAGCTACCGCTGAAGATCCAATTTTGATGCGCTGGTTTTTCGGGGGGATTACTCTGGTTCTTCATCGAAGAGCGGAGTACCGGAGTTACTTATCGTCAGAGTGCTACGATTTCGCTGAATACAGAACTTCAACTTGATAAGTGCAGTTTCTTTAAGCCCCCCTGCAAACCAACCATCAACTTTTGGAGGGCTCTTGCATACCAACGTCCGCTCTTGGCACAAAGCGGACAACCACGCCAGATCTACCCTGTGCCATGAAAAATGAGAATGTCAATTCACTCCTGAACTAATGCTTTTTAATCTAGTAACGTCTAAAATACCTAACATTATCCCTGATAAAATGCCAGTATGCGCTGCATAACTTCACTCATCCGGCACTCGCGACAGATTATGTTTAGGCGACTGTCGTAGCGACGTATTTCTCCATCAGGTAACGACCAGATAAGGTCCGGATCAACCACAGCTGTTTTCTTCACCTTTGCCCTCGATAGTTTTTTGCGGGCGTTTTGCCAGTCCTTACGCGCCTGTTCAGACGGGAATAACCCGTAGCCGGAGTTGTATACATCGCCACTGGCTACCAGCTCTCTGGCAAGAACGCTCATCAGATATCTAGTCGCACCTGTTTTAGCTTCCAGTTGCCGTAACGTCTCACGACCGCTCTGGCGCACGAGTTCCACCACCTGCCCTTTAATTTTTTCCCGCTCTTCTTGTGTAAAAACTTTTGCCACAAGTCCCCCTTAAAATTACCTCATGACCTGAAATCAAAACTTATCCTCTGAAACCAGGCGGAATTTCTGTATCCGGTTCAGAAATATGATTCATACAACGCTGTACAGGTGAACGTCCCAGGCGGATGACCAGTTCGTCCCATTTTTCGCGGAGTTTTGACGGGCTCATGATGTTTTTTACCCAGAATTGATCTCGCTGTACCCGACCAAACATTTCGCAAATTTGTCTGTGGCTTCTGCCATCCAGCATCCGCATTGTGCGCACGTCATTGGCCCAGGCTGTCCAGTTAGGCTCTTTTGGTCGCATGATCTCTCCATCGTCGCTGGCAGCCTGTTCGTAAAGGTTCACGATCCGCCCCCAAATCCACTGCGCACACGCCAAATCCTCCCTGCTACCCCACTGGCGTTTTTTCGCACTAAACACAACCGCGTCGGGGTTCCGGGTTAAAAAATCCTGTTCAGCGGTCTGCGGGTCCGGTTGCGAAGCTTCCGGACGAAAAGTGTTTTTATTCTCTGTAGTAATCTCTGTTGTATTCTCTGTAAGATCATCAGGCCATTTTGACCCGATGACATTGGGTCGTTTTGAACCAATGGAGCGTTTCATTTTGACCTCTTCCATCGTGTCATTTTGACCTGATGGAGCGGCGCATTTTAAACCGATGGATTCGCTCAATTTGCCACCATCTAAAAGCTCGCTCCCGTAGTTGATCGTGTAGAAATTGGTCATATCGCGCTTTGATTTATTGAGCTTTTCACAACGCAAAAGCCCCAGCGTTTTCAGACTTGCAAACGCGCGCTTTAACGTTGACTCTGACCAGAATGGGAACTGTTCCAGCCATTGTTCCGTTGTGTTGTAAATCCAGCGAACACCATCACATTCCATGCCGGAATTGGTATCTCTCAACCAGTAATGCAACTGCTGCAACACAATGGCTTCATTTAAGCCAATCTTCATCGCAAGCTGTGTGTTTATAACCAGTGGGCGTTCAGCAAAAAGAAGGCTCATAATTCCATCCAGCTTTTTGTTGGTATTGCTGTCGATACGCAAGTTTGAAAGCAATTGCTTTTTCTATAAGTTCGTCAGTTTCACGATCCACTACGGCAGGATCAGCAAAAAGCAGTCCGGACTCCACCACATCGCCATATTCTTTGTTTAACCCGGCGATCATGTACGTGATGCTTTTTCCGTCACTAATTTCACGATACAACCTGAAATCATTAATCCGGATAGCCTCCATAATTGCAGGCACTAGCGCCGTGAACTTTTCACGCTTATCCCTAGTGTCGATAGCCTTCCAGCGTTCGAATATCTTCACTCGATTAACGCCAAGCGCTCGCTGATCAACCGCGCCACCTTCATCTGTGACACGCTGAACATCGATGTTCGGGCGCTCTTTCAAAGCCCAGAATGCTTCAGTGATTAATATCGTCGCCTGCTCCTGTGTCATTCCTGGTCGACATATCCAGGCATCCAGAGCCTCACGAGCCTGTTCAGGAGTGATTTTCATTGTTCAACCGCCCCGCCCGCTTCGTCTTACGATATTCGTCATAAACCTTGGGATCATACAGAAGCTCGCCGCCAGATGCCTCCTGTAGACGCATCGCGCGACCTTCAGGAACCAGCTCTTGCCATTGAGAAACAGCAGATGGGTCAACGCCAGCAGCTTTCGCTACTTTGGCTTTCGTACCGTAAAAATTAATTACGTCTGATTTAAACATCGCACCTCCAATATTGAGTTTTCTCAATGCTAATCACTCAAGGAATCTCAAGTCAAGGGTTATTAAGATATCTAAATATGAACGAGAAAACTTTAGGTCAACGCATTAGAGAAAGACGTAAGCAGGTAGGCTTAAGTCAAAACGGTTTAAGCAAAGCTGCTGGCGTATCTGGCTCATCAATTTCATTATGGGAAAGTGACCATACAGCCCCGCGCGGGCAAAATTTGCATCGCCTCGCCGAGGTATTGCAATGTTCACCAACCTGGATACTGTTTGGCGACGAGGACAAAACACCAGCTCCCCCTGTTTCACTCGATAGTGCCTTAGACTTATCGGAAGATGAGTTAGAGATGCTGCGTTTGTATCGCGCACTTCCTAAATCAGAGCAACAAGCACAACTCAGCGAACTCCGCGCCCGCGTTGAGAATTTTAATCGCCTGTTCACCGAGCTATTAGAGGCTCGCAAACGCAACAAGCATCAATAATCATCCCTTCACAAAATTTTAAAGCCTTACATTTCAATGTATTGGCTTTATCTTGCGCCAATACTTGAGTTTTCTCATCAAAAAACCTTGACGAAAAATAATGAGAAAACTAAATTACTTCCATCAAGACACCGCACGGTGTTCTCAGCAAACAGTTCCGCTACCCCGGCGTTAAGGGGAAATGAGGTCAGCATGGATACTATCGATCTTGGCAACAGCGAATCTCTGGTATGTGGCGTGTTCCCCAACCAGGACGGCACGTTTACCGCGATGGCGTATACCAGAAGCAAAACGTTTAAAACTGAAGCTGGCGCGCGTCGCTGGTTAACCAGAAACACTGACTGATGAGGTTGACGATGGAATTTAAAGATTTACCAGTACCATTCCAGGAAATGGCATCGAATGTGGTTCGCTCTCAACTGGCGACTCTTGACCTGAGTACCGTAGAAAAAGAAACCATCGACAATATATCCGGTAACGTACGCCGAGCCTTTATCGGGCTGTACGAAGAGAAGCAGCTCTCTGATAACCAGGATTTACATGAAAAATACTTTCTGGAATTAATGGACATCATTGATAAGGGGTTTGGCTTGTTAATAAAAAAGAAAGGGATTCGAATAGAACCCCTTGAAAATTACCTTGCAACAAAAAGCATTAATTCTTTTGATTCAAAACAAGAGAATTAATTACAGATTTAACATGCTCTTTCTCATGATTGAAGCTCTCATGATTGAAAGTGCCTGGTTGAAGCGAGTCGATATAATCAACAAGACTCTGTCGTACGACTTCATTTTTATCCATTACAGATGCAAGAAATGAAATTGCTAAAAGAGTTATATCACTACGCGCCGCAGCATGCTGCAATGCTTTATCAAAATTATTAATCTGGCGTATCAGGGAGTTAATGATTTCATCATTTTCAGTCGACATTTCACCCTCCTGAGGGTTGGTGATTAAGGAGTTCTCCACGGGTGAGGTGGAGTGCGTGCGCCGGACACGGGTGAGCATCCGGCACTGACAGTTTACTGAAAGGATATTTCCCTGAAAAGTCAGACCATAACGCGAAAGCGCACGGCGAGGTAGCTGGTTCATAGATAGCCTGTCGTTAAATTTTCGTCGACCGTGCGCTTCCGGTTGTGGCACTCCGCGAAATGGCGCGGCGGTAAGTATGGCGGGGTTATTCCTTCCCCCATTGAGGACACCGGGTTGTCAGGTTGACCATACGCTTAAGTGACACCCCAGCCACAACAACCTCTGTTATCACTTTTCTGGTGATTCGGCGGAAATGGATATCCGCCCTTTTTAAAGTGAATTTTGTGATGCGGTGAATGCGGCTATGCGCACGCGGAACAGTTAAAACAAGCGGTCTTTTACTTCCGTAACAGACATCAACTAACAATCCGGCGTTAATTGTTAACTGGTTAACGTCATCTGGAGGCACCAGGCACCGCATCACAAAATTCATTGTTGAGGACGCGATAATGGAAACGTTATTACCAAACGTTAATACGTCTGAAGGTTGTTTTGAAATTGGTGTCACTATCAGTAATCCTGTATTCACTGAAGAGGCCATTAACAAAAGAAAACACGAACGGGAGTTATTAAATAAAGTATGCATTGTTTCAATGCTGGCCCGTTTACGTCTGATGCCAAAAGGATGTGCACAATGAATCCAGTATTTGCACTTATTCTGACTGTTTTTCTTGTTTCCGGAGAGCCAGTTGATATTGCAGTCAGTGTTCACAGAACAATGCAGGAATGTATGGCCGCAGCAACCGAACAGAAAATTCCAGGCAACTGTTATCCGGTCGATAAAGTTATTCACCAGGATAACGAAATCCCGGCAGGATTTTAAAACAGCACCGTAATAAATATCCAGTTTCATTCTTATATGTCAGCAATGGCAGAGATTTGTTCACCCTTAAATCTGTGATGAGGTTTATCAATAATGAGCACTGATAAAGAAGAATTTGCACTATATTGCGAAGCAAAAAATGACAAAGTAAGAAAACGCCTGGGAATTAAAGGTGGTTTTTACTGGACTACAGCAAAAAAATTATCTGTTGCAATCTCCCGCTGCATTACTGCAATGGATGACAACGATTATGATGAAGACGACTTTAAAAAACCCGTCCGCGTCAATTTGCCCGTTGTTGACGACCTTCCGCCAGAAGGCGTGTTTGATACTGAATTCTGCAACCGCTATGAAAAAGGCGGGAAAGATGGCATCACAATGACATTTATCGGCCCTTCCCCCTCTGTTCAGGACAAACCAGCCAGCACTGACAATACCAACATCAACGGCGAAGACATGACTGAGATTGAGGAGAGCATGCTTCTGCCTGTCTCCGGTCAGGAATTGCCCATTCGTTGGCTTGCTCAACACGGCAGCGAAAAACCAGTAACGCACGTTTCACGCGACGAACTCCAGGCATTACACATTGCACGGGCTGAAGAACTACCGGCTGTTACTGCCCTGGCTATTTCGCATAAAACCAGTCTGCTCGACTCGCTGGAGATTCGCGACCTCCACAAACTGGTTCGTGACACTGACAAAGTTTTCCCTAATCCTGGTAATTCAGACCTGGGACTAATAACTGCTTTTTTCGAAGCATACCTGGACGCTGACTACACTGATCGAGGTCTGCTGACAAAAGAGTGGATGAAAGGAAATCGTGTTTCACGCATCACCCGCACGGCTTCCGGTGCTAATGCTGGCGGTGGGAACAAAACCGATCGCAATCCGAATTTAGTACACACCCTCGACACACTGGATGTGGAGATTGCAGCTGCCACACTTCCGATGGATTTTAATATTTATGAAATTCCGGGCAGCGTTTATCGTCGCGCAAAAGAAGTAGTCCTGAAAAAAGAAAGTCCGTTCAAAGAATGGTCCGCAGCACTTCGTGCAACCCCGGGTATTCTGGACTATTCCCGCGCCGCTATTTTTGCACTTATCCGAAGCGCACACCCTGAATTTTATCACTACCCGGGACGCCTTCAGGGGTATATCAACGCCTATTTGACGGAAACTGATCACGAGAACCCCAGCAAGGAAACTCTCACAGCTGCCCGGCATACGCCGGAAAAAGATATCCTGGAAGAAATTAACCGCGAGGTGGTTACTGAACGTGAAACAGAAGAAGAAAAACCACAACCATCTGACGCAATGGCAGGTGAACAGGCAACAACTGAAACAATGGAACCGGATACAACTGAACATTGCCAGAACGCTCAGTCGCAGGTGAGTTCCGCTAACCAAGTAAAAGTCACCGCTGACGAAGTAAACAAAATTATGCAGGCAGCCAATATCAGCCAGCCTGACGCCGATAAGTTACTTGCTGTATCGCGTGGTGAATTTGTTGAAGGGATTAGCGACCCGAATGATCCGAAATGGGTGAAGGGGATTGAAACCCGCGACTCTGTGAACCAGAACCAGCACGAATCGGAACAAAACGACCAGAAAGCGGAACAAAACAGCCCAAATGCGTTACAAAACGAGCCAGAAACGAAACAGCCTGAACCAGAAGAGCAACAAGAACCGGAAAAAGTCTGCACCGCCTGCGGTCAGACCGGCGACGGCAACTGTCCTGACTGTGGCGCGGTAATGGGCGACGCAACATACCAGGAAACATTCAACGAAGAAAGCCAGGATGAAGCCCGGGAGAAAGATCCAGAGGAAATGGAAAGTGCCGTATACCCGAACAAGGAGTGTACCGAAGGCGATCAACATGCCAATGGCAATAATGAAACAGGCGAGACAGCAAATCCCTTAATTAAGGTGAACGGTCATCACGAAAGCACATCCACCAGCAGGTTGTGGCACCATTTGATGATTGACCTTGAAACAATGGGCAAAAATCCTGATGCGCCAATAAACGCTCTGGCCGGTAAGTTTTTTGATCCGGCAACCGGAGAGATGGGGCCAGAATTCAGCAAAACTATCGATCTGGAAACCGCGGGCGGAGTCATCGATCGGGACACCATTAAGTGGTGGCTGAAACAGTCACGGGAAGCACAATCAGCCATTCTGACCGATGAAATCCCGTTGGATGACGCACTGTTGCAATTACGGGAATTTATCGACGAAAACTCCGGTGAATTTTTTGTTCAGGTCTGGGGAAATGGAGCCAACTTTGACAACGTAATTTTACGCCGTTCATATGAACGGCAGGGGATCCCCTGCCCATGGCGTTACACCAATGATCGCGATGTAAGAACGATGGTTGCTCTGGGACTGGTGATGGATTTCGATGCTCGAAGTGTCATCACATTTGAGGGTGAGCGCCATAATGCCCTGCACGATGCGCGTTACCAGGCAAAATACGTTTCAGCTATCTGGCAAAAACTGATCCCGAGTCAGGCTGATTTTTAATGTTCAACCGTCGCCAGTTGTCGTTGGTATTCTGCAACTGGCGCGTTCCGGAGTGATAGCCATGAGCGAACAGTACCTGATAACGCTCGATGAGTGGAAACCAAAACGGTTCAGTCTCCCAATAACAAACACTACCCTGGTGAAATACGGAAAACTAGGATACATCGTTCCAAGACCACAAAAAATTCGTGGGCGTTGGCTGATAGATCGCCGAGCAGTATTTGTTGGGCCTGGTGAAACGGGAATTGCGCCGGAAATTCATACTGGCGATGATGATGCACTGAAGGAGATTTTAACTCATGTCACCGAGGCCACGAAAAAACAGCACTGACGTAGCCGGTCTTTACGAAAAGTTTGATCGCAGAACTGGCAGAGTTTACTACCAGTATAAAAATCCTGTGACTGGAAAATTTCACGGACTCGGAACAGACAAAGGTAAGGCAGAAAAAATCGCTTCAACAGCCAATCAGCGAATAGCTGCAGCAGAAGCAGAATATTTCATGCGCAAAATTGATGAAAGTCCATCAGCAACAAAACGTCGGGGTATCAGATTAAAGGCATGGGTTGATCGATATCTGAAAATACAGGATTCGCGACTGAAAAATGGAGACATTGCAGCTACAACCCACAAAGAAAAAGTGCGAATGGCTGCATACCTGGTTTCCCGCCTGGGAAACCACCCATTGAAAGAACTGGAGGTAAGAGACTTTGCATTAATACTGGACGAGTGGATGGATAAAGATATGGTCAGCACAGCAAGAGTAAATCGCGGATTATGGGTTGATATTTATAAAGAAGCACAGCATGCGGGAGAAGTTCCTCCTGGATGGAATCCTCCGGAGGCTACCCGTAAACCGATCCCTAAAGTGACCAGATCCAGACTCACCCTGGAAGACTGGCAAAAAATTTATAATGCAACGCCAGAAAAACACTTTATCCGTAACGCAATGCTTCTTGCGATTGTTACTGGTCAGCGCCGTGATGACATTTGCCACATGCGTTTTTCAGATGTATGGAATGGACATCTACATATAACCCAAGGAAAAACCGGAATGCGTCTGGCCTTACCTCTTACGCTACGATGCTATGAAATTGGGGTATCGTTAAAAGAAGTTATTGATGGATGCAGGGACAGAATGTTGAGTCCATACCTAATCCATAGTAGGCACCAGAAACAACCAAAACCGATGAGTAAAGACAACCTGAGCGATTACTTCGCCAAAGCGCGAGATCTGGCTGGAATAATTCCACCAGCAGGAAAAACACCGCCAACATTTCATGAACAACGCTCCCTGTCAGAACGGTTGTACCGCGCACAGGGTGTCGATACAAAAACATTACTGGGACATAAAGTCCAGGCTACCACCGATCGCTATAACGATACCCGAGGTCAGGAATGGGTTAAGTTGGTTATTTAACAAACATCATATGGAATATCCGTCACCATTTCAGGAAAAAAGTGTTGTAAAATGCGTGCCCTGGTTTTGGGGAAAAGTTTTGGAGAGATTTTGGAGAAAGGAAAAAATTGAATAAATTCAAAATCCTGAAAGTGCCCCGCCTTATGAATAAGAAGGTGGAACTCGAATGATCGGTCGACTGCTTCGCGGCGGTTTTATGACCGCTATCTACGCGTACCTGTATATCCCAATCATTATTTTGATTGTGAACTCCTTTAACAGCTCGCGCTTTGGCATCAACTGGCAGGGTTTTACCACCAAATGGTATAGCCTGCTGATGAACAACGACAGCCTGTTACAGGCAGCGCAGCATTCACTAACAATGGCGGTGTTTTCGGCGACGTTTGCTACGCTTATCGGTTCACTGACGGCAGTTGCGCTGTACCGTTATCGCTTTCGTGGTAAGCCGTTCGTTAGCGGAATGCTGTTTGTGGTGATGATGTCACCAGATATCGTGATGGCGATTTCGCTGCTGGTGCTGTTTATGCTGCTGGGTATTCAGCTTGGCTTCTGGTCGCTGCTGTTCTCGCATATCACCTTCTGCCTGCCATTTGTGGTGGTGACAGTGTATTCGCGCCTGAAAGGTTTTGACGTGCGAATGCTGGAAGCGGCGAAAGATCTCGGTGCCAGCGAATTTACCATTCTGCGAAAAATCATTCTGCCTCTGGCAATGCCAGCGGTAGCGGCGGGCTGGGTGTTAAGCTTTACCCTGTCGATGGACGACGTGGTGGTTTCTTCGTTTGTCACCGGGCCGAGTTATGAAATTCTGCCGTTAAAAATTTATTCGATGGTCAAAGTCGGCGTATCGCCGGAAGTTAACGCGCTGGCAACCATATTACTGGTGCTGTCGCTGGTGATGGTAATTGCCAGCCAGCTTATTGCTCGTGATAAAACGAAAGGTAACACAGGGGACGTTAAATGAAAAAATGGTCACGCCACCTGCTCGCGGCGGGTGCTCTGGCACTGGGCATGAGCGCCGCTCACGCCGATGACAACAACACGCTGTATTTCTACAACTGGACCGAGTACGTGCCGCCAGGACTGCTTGAACAGTTCACCAAAGAAACCGGTATTAAGGTTATCTATTCGACTTACGAGTCGAACGAAACCATGTACGCGAAGCTGAAAACGTACAAAGACGGTGCCTATGACCTGGTGGTTCCTTCAACCTATTACGTCGATAAAATGCGTAAAGAAGGGATGATCCAGAAGATCGACAAGTCGAAGTTAAGCAATTTCAGCAACCTCGATCCAGACATGCTCAACAAGCCGTTTGACCCGAATAACGACTATTCCATTCCGTATATCTGGGGTGCAACGGCGATTGGCGTTAACGGTGATGCGGTGGATCCGAAATCTGTCACCAGCTGGGCCGATCTGTGGAAACCTGAGTACAAGGGCAGCCTGCTGCTGACCGACGATGCCCGTGAAGTGTTCCAGATGGCGCTGCGTAAGCTGGGCTACTCCGGTAACACCACCGATCCGAAAGAGATTGAAGCTGCATACAACGAGCTGAAAAAACTGATGCCAAACGTCGCGGCGTTTAACTCCGATAACCCCGCTAACCCGTATATGGAAGGCGAAGTTAACCTCGGCATGATCTGGAACGGTTCTGCTTTCGTTGCACGCCAGGCGGGTACGCCAATTGATGTGGTATGGCCGAAAGAAGGCGGCATTTTCTGGATGGACAGCCTGGCGATCCCGGCAAATGCCAAAAACAAAGAAGGCGCGCTGAAATTGATCAACTTCCTGCTGCGCCCGGATGTGGCAAAACAGGTTGCTGAAACTATCGGTTATCCAACGCCAAACCTTGCGGCGCGTAAGCTGTTAAGTCCGGAAGTGGCGAACGATAAAACGCTCTACCCGGATGCTGAAACCATTAAAAATGGTGAATGGCAAAATGACGTAGGCTCCGCCAGCAGCATTTATGAAGAGTATTATCAGAAGCTGAAAGCAGGACGTTAATTCAGCAAGTGGGCGGTGGTATTACCGCCCGTTTTTTATTTAGCAAGGATGTGGCTAATGAGCCAGGACAGTAGAGTTTTCTTTCGTATATTCTTCGGTATCGGTCTGGTACTGATCCTCATTTCTGTTGTTATCTTTTATAACCAGTTCACCTATAGCAAAGACGCGATTCATACTGAAGGCGTCATTGTTGATACCGTCTGGCACTCCAGTCATTCTCATCGCACGGGTAAAAATGGTTCGTGGTATCCCGTCGTTGCCTTTCGTCCGACGCCAGATTACACGCTAATTTTCAATTCGAGTATTGGCAGCGATTTTTATGAAGACAGCGAAGGCGATAAAGTTAATGTTTATTATTCTCCAGGACATCCTGAAAAGGCTGAGATAAATAACCCGTGGGTTAATTTTTTTAAATGGGGGTTTATCGGCATTATGGGCGTTATTTTTATCGCCGTCGGTTTATTAATCAGTATGCCCTCCTCAAAAAAGACACGCAGGAAACGGAAGTCCCGCCCATGAAAAAAATCATAATATTGCTCAGTTTACTGATACTCCTGCCTCTAACGGCGACCAGTAATCCATTGATTCCAATAATGAAGACTCTTTTTACAGATGTTACCGGTACTGTACCAGATGCTGAAGAGATCGCGCATAAAGCCGAGCTTTTTCGCCAACAAACCGGAGTTGCACCGTTTATTGTGGTTTTACCCGACATTAATAATGAAGCCAGTCTCAGGCAAAATGGCAAAGCGATGCTGGCGCATGCGGCATCTTCAATGAGTAATGTAAAAGGCAGCGTCCTGTTACTCTTTACTACCCGCGAGCCACGGTTAATTATGATAACCAACGGCCAGGTCGAAAGCAGTATGGACGATAAACATCTCGGCCTTCTGGTAGAAAATCACACGCTGGCTTATTTACATGCGGATCTCTGGTATCAGGGTATCAATAATGCATTGGCTGTTTTACAAGCACAAATATTAAAACAACCGACGCCACCACTGACATATTATCCGCATCCCGGACAACAGCATGAAAATGATCCACCCGGCAGTACCACGACATTAGGCCTTTTTGCCTGGGCAGTTGCATTCATCGTCTTTGCTGCATTTTTTAACTACACAACGCGCCTTTATTATGCGTTAAAATTTGCAGTGGCGATGGCTGTTGCCAATATGGGTTATCAGGCTTTATGTTTGTATATCGATAACAGCTTTGCGATTACCAGAATATCGCCACTCTGGGCAGGGCTGATTGGTGTCTGTACGTTTATTGCCGCGTTACTATGGACGAGTAAACGGTAAAAGAGGCAGTAAAGTTCGCATGTATTATGCCGGATGCGGCGCGAACGCCTTATCCGGCCCACAAAACCCGCAAATTCAATTGATTGCGCCCCTTCACAGGCCTGACAAGCGTAGCGCATCAGGCAATTTTTCCCGCTTTATAATCCCTTCAGCAACTTTTCAACAAACTCTGGCACCACCTGGCTTGCCGGACCGTAATATTTCTCGGCAAATTCATTACCAACCTGACTCGGTTCAAGATTCAGTTCCACGGTGTGCGCGCCATGCAGTTTCGCTTCGTGAACAAACCCAGCCGCCGGATAAACATGCCCCGAAGTACCAATGGCAATGAAAATATCGGCCATCGACAACGCCATATAAATTTCATCCATACCGAGTGGCATTTCGCCAAACCACACTACGTGCGGGCGCAAGGGTGCCGGGAACTGGCAACAATGGCATTTATCTTCTGGCGTAACGTCTCCGGTCCAGTCGAGGACCTGGCCACTTTGCGAACAACGTACTTTCAGCAGTTCCCCATGCATATGAATGACATTGGTATTACCTGCGCGTTCATGCAGATTGTCGATATTCTGCGTCACCAGCAAAAAGCGATCGCCGAGAGCATCTTGCAGTTTAGCCAGCGCAAGATGTGCAGCGTTAGGCTGAATTTCTGGCTGCTGCAGCTGTCGACGACGGGCGTTATAAAACGTTTGCACCAGTTCAGGATCGCGATCAAAACCTTCCGGCGTTGCCACATCTTCAACCCGATGTTCTTCCCACAGGCCATCTGCGGCGCGAAAGGTACGAATACCTGATTCCGCAGAAATCCCTGCCCCTGTCAGTACGAGTACTCTTGGTTTTTCCATTGCTTCCGGCACCACTTTATCTCTGAAAAAAATACGCTGACGCAAACGCTCGCGCAGGCGACGTTTATTTTTACGAAAACGACTTAACCGATGACCCCGACGCGACAGCATAGCAACCTCTGTTGTTTAATCGGTTAGATGTAGGAAGGCCGCACCACGCATTCCCCCCGCATCACCGTGCCGCGCGCGTTCAATGCGCGGAACACGAGCTACAGGTAAGAGATGACGAGGCAACCTTTCCGCCAGTTGCGTTGTGATTGCCGGGAAATTCGATAAGCCACCACCAATGACGACCAGGTCAGGGTCAACAATGGTCAGGATATTTCCCAGACAAACCGCTAATAAATCCAGATAACGCTCAACGTGCGCCCTTGCCTGCTCATCGCCTTGATCATAAAGCGCAATGATCTCAGGAGCCTGCAACGGTTGATGATAATAGTGTTGATACAGCCACGCAAAACCGCGACCAGACAGATAATTTTCAATGCAGCCATGCTGACCACAGCCGCAGCGGCGTAACGGGAAATCCAGCCCCATCATGGTTAACGCATCAACCGGCAGACGCATATGGCCAAACTCGCCGGTAATATAGCTTTTACCGGTAATGGGTTTACCGTTGAAAATCAGCCCGCCGCCAACGCCGGTGCCGAGAATCAACCCCATCACCAGTGGATATTGAGTAAATTCATCATCCCATGCTTCAGAAAGGGCAAAGCAGTTGGCATCGTTATCAAGGCGTACATCGCGATCAAGACGTGCGCTCAGGTCGGCACGCAGCGGTTTACCGCTGGCAGCAGGGACATTGGCGGCATACAGCGTACCATCTTCTGTTTCCGGCATTCCCGGAATACCGATGCCGACAGAACCTTTACAGCCAAAACGCCGGTCAGCTTCGGCTACCAGCTCGCACACTGCATCTAAAAATGCGTCATAGCTGTCACGCGGTGTCGGCACCCGCTTTTCCCACTGCAACTGCCGACCGCTATCAAACACGCCTAGCGCAATTTTTGTTCCACCAATATCAAACCCGTAATACATTGCCGCTCCTTGTTTTAATGTACTGCCTTTACTGGCCGCTAAGGACTCGCGCAGGGTCAATATTACTGGCGCGCCGCGCCGGATACCAGCTTGCCAAAAGACTCAGCAACAATGCTGTGACCAGTACGTAGAAGACGTCCAGCCAGTGCAATTCCGATGGCAAGAAGTCAATAAAATAGATATCGCTGGAGAGGAACTGATGACCGATCAGCTTTTCAATCCACTCAATAATCGGGGTAAGTTGCAGTGAAACAACTACGCCGATAATCACACCACACAGGCTGCCGAACAGCCCTGCCAGCAATCCATACCAGACAAAGATGGCGCGAATTAAACCATCTTTCGCCCCCAGCGTTCTTAATACTGCGATATCGCCACTCTTGTCTTTCACCGCCATCACTAAGGTGGAGACGATGTTGAAACAGGCCACACCAATCACCAGTACCATCGCCAGATACATAATGGCGCGGATCATCTGGATATCGCGATACATATAGCCGTAAGTACCAATCCAGCTTTTAATATAAACATAGCTGTTGGTCACTTCCCCCGCATCGCGTACCAGCTTATTGGCGTTGAAAACATCCGTCATTTTAAGGGCAATACCTGACACGCTGGAACCCATATCAAGATATTGCTGAGCATCGGCCAGCGGGATCATGGCAAAACTGTGATCGAGTTGGCCACTCAACTGCAAAATACCGGCAACGTGCAAACGCACACGTTTTGGCTGCATCAGTTTATGCTCAGGATTCGAGTTGGGGATCATAATCGACACCCAATCCCCCTGCTTCACTTTCAGCGCATCCGCCACGCCTTTGCCGATGATAATTTGCTGTTCGCCCGCTTTAAAATTGCGCCACGCATCGCCCTGGACAAACGAGGGTAATGCGCTCAGACGCTGTTCCTGTTGCGGGTTAACGCCCTTCACCTGGATTGCGCGCAGATTGGCACCACTTTCTACCAGTCCGGTGAAATTGATATACGGCGCAGCGGCGGCAATACCCGGCACTTTCTGCACTTTATCCAGTGCTTCCTGCCAGTTAGTCCACGGCTGATCCACCGCTTCGATTTCACCATGCGGCACCACCGCCAGAATGCGGTTATTCAGTTCGCGTTCAAAGCCGTTCATCGCGCTTAAGCCGACGATCAATACCGCCACACCGAGGGCAATGCCGATGGTAGAAATGACGGAGATCAGCGACACCATGCCGCCGCGCCGCCGTCCGCGACTAAAACGCAGGCCAATTAATAACGATAAAGGCATCGCCATTACTCCGCCCCCATCAGGCTCAGTTCCGCCGTCAGACGTCCATCACGCATTTCCAGTTGGCGGCTCATACGTTTCGCCAGTTGCAGGTCGTGAGTAACCACCAGGAAGGCGGTGCCCTGCAAGCGATTCAATTCCCCAAGCAACTGGAAGATGCTGTCGGCGTTACGTGCATCGAGGTTACCAGTAGGTTCATCCGCCAGTACCAGCCGCGGGTTATTGACCAGCGCACGGGCAATCGCCACACGCTGGCGTTCGCCGCCAGAAAGTTCAGATGGGCGGTGATTCGCACGATGCTCCAGCCCCACCGCTTTTAACATCTCCAGCGCACGGCTGTTGATTTCAGCGGGCTTTTTCTTGCCAATCAACAGCGGCATAGCCACGTTTTCCAGGGCGGTAAAATCCGGCAACAGGTGGTGAAACTGATAAATAAATCCCAGCTTCTGGTTACGCAGTTCCGCTTTGGCCGCCGACGACAGTTTGCTCATCGGTTGACCGTTAAAGATCACATCGCCGGAGGTTGGCGTATCCAGCCCGCCTAACAGGTGCAGCAAGGTGCTTTTACCGGAACCAGAGCTGCCGACGATCGCCATCATTTCACCTTCGCCCACGCTGAAACTGACATTGTGCAGTACATCGGTTTGCACACTGCCTTCCTGATAGCGTTTGCACAGGTTGTCGCATTGCAACAGGATCTTATTCATAACGTAAAGCCTCAGCGGGTTGAGTGGCGGCAGCGCGCCAGGAAGGGTAAAGCGTAGACAGCAGCGCGATAGCCATCGCCACCAGCGCAATAACAATGACCTGTAAAGGCTCGATAGCGACCGGCAGCGCCGCACCATCAAGCAGGACGCCGATTATCGGCATCAGATTATTCAACTGGCTGGCAAGCAGTGCGCCAAGCGCCGCTCCGAGGATCGCACCGATAATCCCAGCGCTGGCCCCTTGCACCATAAAGACCATCATGATTTGTCGCGGAGTTAAGCCTTGCGTTTGCAGGATCGCTACTTCGCCCTGCTTCTCCATCACCATCAGCCCCAGCGAGGTAATAATGTTAAACGCCGCAACGGCGACAATCAGGCTCAGCAGTAAGCCCATCATATTTTTTTCCATGCGTACGGCCTGGAAAAGCTCGCCTTTACGGTCACGCCAGTCCTGCCATTTGCTGCCTTCAGGCAGTTTTTGCTGACTTAATGAGTCGACTTTCAGCGGCTCATCCAGCCACAAACGCCAGCCGGTAATATTGCCTGCCGGATAACGCATCAGACGCGAGGCATCCTCAATATTCACCAGCATTTCATAGCCATCGACTTCACTGTTGGCGGCGAAAGTGCCAATCACATTGAACAGGCGCTGACTTGGAATACGCCCCATCGGCGTGAACTGGCTGGCAGATGGCACCATCACGCGGATTTGATCACCGCGATTGACGCCCAACTGTGAGGCAAGCTGTTCACCGAGGATGACATTATATTTCCCCGGCTCGAGGTCAGTTTGTTTCACATTGACCAGATACGGCGTTAGTGGATCTTTTTGCGCCGGGTCGATACCCAGCATCACCCCGACCGCCACGCTGCGCGCGCTTTGCAGTACCACATCACCGGTAGTAATAGGTGCGACGCGATTAACGCCGTCCAGTTTGACTGCCGTTTCCGGGAGTTGCTGCGGGTTAAGAGAGCCATGCTCAGAAGAGAGAATTGCCTGTGGCATCAGGCCAAGGATGTTGTTTTGCAGCTCGCGCTCAAAGCCGTTCATCACTGACAATACTGTGACCAGCGCCATCACCCCGAGGGTAATGCCGATGGTAGAAAGCCAGGAGACGAAACGACCGAAGCGATCCGCTGCACGCCCACGCATGTAACGCAGGCCAATAAATAGAGCGACAGGTTGGTACATGAAATCCGTCTGGTTGCTGTAGCAAAGACACGAGTATATAAGCGAAAGCAGGATGGGTAAACGTCTGAACTGTAAGTGATCGTCAGGGCTAATCTGAAAAGCACCGGCAAATCAATCGGCTAAAGTGCCTCATTTTATCATCGGCCATGTGGCCTGATCTTTATCTGAAAAATAACCAAATACAGACAGATACGCATTACACCACGCGACTCGCCCCGCAGGATTAACAGCATGTTAAATAAAAAGAGCGTGTTGTCCTGATGAAACAAAAAGAGCTATGGATTAACCAGATCAAAGGGTTATGTATTTGTCTGGTGGTGATTTATCACTCGGTCATTACCTTTTATCCGCATCTGACCACTTTCCAGCATCCGTTATCAGAAGTCCTGAGCAAATGCTGGATCTATTTCAATCTTTACCTTGCACCCTTTCGTATGCCGGTTTTTTTCTTTATCTCTGGCTATTTGATTCGCCGCTATATCGACAGCGTACCGTGGGGAAATTGTCTCGATAAACGCATCTGGAACATCTTCTGGGTGCTGGCGCTTTGGGGCGTGGTGCAGTGGCTGGCGCTAAGTGCGCTGAACCAGTGGCTGGCACCTGAGCGCAATTTAAGCAATGCCTCCAATGCCGCTTATGCCGATTCCACCGGTGAGTTCCTGCACGGGATGATCACCGCCAGCACCAGCTTGTGGTATCTGTATGCGTTAATTGTCTATTTCGTGATATGTAAAATTTTTAACCGCCTGGCCCTGCCGTTATTTGTTCTGTTTGTACTGATGAGTGTGGCTGTTAATTTCGTACCCACACCGTGGTGGGGAATGAACAGTGTGATCCGCAATTTGCCTTATTACAGCCTTGGCGCATGGTTTGGCGCAACATTAATGACCTGTGTTAAAGCGGTACCGTTGCGCCGCCATCTGCTGATGGCTTCTTTGCTGACCGTTCTGGCGGTCGGTGCCTGGTTGTTTAATATCTCGCTGCTGTTGTCGCTGGTATCGATTGTGGTAATCATGAAGCTGTTTTATCAGTACGAGCAGCGTTTCGGTATGCGTTCCTCCAGCCTGCTGAATGTGATTGGCTCCAACACCATTGCTATCTATACCACCCATCGCATTCTGGTAGAAATATTCAGCTTAAGCCTGATTCCGCAAATGAACGCGGTACGCTGGTCGCCGCAAGTCGAACTGACGCTCCTGCTGATTTACCCCTTTGTCAGTTTGTTGATTTGTACTGTTGCGGGCTTGCTGGTAAGAAAACTTTCACAGCGCGCATTCAGCGATCTGTTGTTCTCCCCGCCTTCTCTGCCCGCTACCGTCAGTTACTCCCGCTAAGCCATCGCCCCAGCCGGGGCGATTCAATTTGCTAAACCATGCCGATTACGGATAATGAACAGCATTGCTTATCAGAGATATGCCCTCATATGTTGAGGCATATCCTAACGAGAATCTGACAACCGTTATGCCTGAACAATATCGTTATACGCTGCCCGTCAAAGCGGGTGAGCAGCGTCTGCTGGGCGAGTTAACCGGCGCTGCCTGCGCGACGCTGGTAGCGGAAATTGCCGAACGTCACGCCGGTCCGGTGGTACTCATTGCACCAGATATGCAAAATGCTCTGCGTTTGCATGATGAAATCAGCCAGTTCACCGATCAGATGGTGATGAATCTGGCGGACTGGGAAACCCTCCCTTACGACAGTTTTTCGCCTCATCAGGACATTATCTCCTCGCGTCTTTCCACCCTTTACCAGCTACCGACCATGCAGCGTGGCGTACTGATTGTTCCGGTGAATACGCTTATGCAGCGCGTTTGCCCGCACAGCTTTCTCCACGGTCATGCGCTGGTGATGAAAAAAGGTCAGCGCCTGTCACGAGATGCATTACGAACCCAACTGGACAGCGCCGGTTATCGCCATGTTGACCAGGTGATGGAGCACGGCGAATACGCCACGCGCGGCGCGTTGCTGGATCTCTTCCCGATGGGGAGTGAGCTGCCTTATCGTCTTGATTTCTTTGATGATGAAATCGACAGCCTGCGGGTGTTTGACGTCGATAGCCAGCGCACGCTGGAGGAAGTAGAAGAGATCAATCTGCTTCCCGCGCACGAATTTCCGACCGATAAAGCGGCAATTGAACTGTTCCGCAGCCAGTGGCGTGATACCTTCGAAGTGAAGCGCGACCCGGAACATATTTACCAGCAAGTGAGTAAAGGCACATTACCTGCCGGGATCGAGTACTGGCAGCCGCTATTCTTCAGCGAACCGCTGCCGCCACTGTTCAGTTATTTCCCTGCCAATACGCTGCTGGTAAATACTGGCGATCTGGAAAACAGTGCCGAACGTTTCCAGGCTGACACGCTGGCGCGTTTTGAAAATCGCGGCGTCGATCCGATGCGTCCACTGTTGCCACCACAATCGCTCTGGCTACGGGTAGACGAGCTCTTTTCAGAGCTGAAAAACTGGCCGCGTGTGCAGCTAAAAACTGAACATTTACCGACAAAAGCCGCGAATGCCAATTTAGGTTTCCAGAAACTGCCAGACCTGGCCATTCAGGCACAACAAAAAGCGCCGCTGGAGGCGCTGCGTAAGTTCCTCGAGACTTTCGACGGTCCGGTGGTGTTCTCGGTAGAAAGTGAAGGTCGCCGTGAAGCGCTGGGTGAACTGCTCGCGCGAATTAAAATTGCTCCGCAACGCATTATGCGTCTTGATGAAGCCAGCGACCGTGGGCGTTATCTGATGATTGGCGCTGCCGAACATGGTTTTGTCGATACGATGCGTAACCTGGCGCTGATTTGCGAAAGCGATCTGCTCGGTGAACGCGTTGCCCGTCGTCGTCAGGATTCTCGCCGCGCCATCAACCCCGATACACTGATCCGTAACCTTGCGGAGCTGCATATTGGTCAGCCGGTGGTCCATCTGGAGCACGGCGTCGGTCGTTATGCCGGAATGACCACGCTCGAAGCTGGAGGCATTACTGGCGAGTATTTGATGCTCACCTATGCCAACGACGCCAAACTGTATGTTCCGGTGTCGTCACTGCATCTGATTAGCCGTTACGCGGGTGGCGCAGAAGAAAACGCACCACTGCATAAACTTGGTGGCGATGCCTGGTCACGCGCACGGCAGAAAGCGGCGGAAAAAGTGCGTGATGTGGCGGCGGAATTGCTGGATATCTACGCGCAACGCGCCGCCAAAGAGGGCTTCGCGTTTAAACACGATCGTGAGCAGTATCAGTTATTCTGCGACAGCTTCCCGTTTGAAACCACGCCGGATCAGGCTCAAGCCATTAATGCGGTGCTTAGCGACATGTGTCAGCCGCTGGCAATGGATCGTCTGGTGTGCGGCGATGTTGGCTTTGGTAAAACAGAAGTGGCGATGCGCGCCGCTTTCCTGGCGGTAGATAACCACAAACAGGTGGCGGTGCTGGTGCCTACCACCCTTCTCGCGCAGCAGCATTACGACAACTTCCGCGACCGTTTCGCCAACTGGCCGGTACGTATCGAAATGATCTCCCGTTTCCGCAGCGCCAAAGAGCAGACGCAAATCCTTGCGGAAGTGGCGGAAGGGAAAATCGATATTCTGATCGGTACGCACAAACTGCTGCAAAGTGACGTCAAGTTTAAAGATTTAGGCCTGCTGATTGTCGATGAAGAACACCGCTTCGGGGTGCGTCATAAAGAGCGCATTAAAGCGATGCGCGCGAACGTGGATATTCTGACGCTTACCGCAACGCCGATCCCACGTACGCTGAATATGGCAATGAGCGGAATGCGCGATCTGTCGATTATCGCCACGCCGCCCGCCCGTCGTCTGGCAGTTAAAACCTTTGTCCGTGAGTATGACAGTCTGGTGGTCCGGGAGGCGATCCTGCGTGAAATTTTGCGCGGAGGACAGGTTTATTATCTCTACAATGATGTGGAAAACATCCAGAAAGCCGCCGAACGGCTGGCAGAACTGGTACCTGAAGCGCGGATTGCCATCGGTCACGGGCAAATGCGTGAGCGCGAACTGGAACGGGTGATGAATGATTTCCATCATCAACGTTTCAACGTGCTGGTTTGTACCACCATTATCGAAACCGGGATCGACATTCCTACCGCCAACACCATTATCATTGAACGCGCGGATCACTTCGGTCTGGCACAGTTGCACCAGTTGCGCGGTCGCGTCGGGCGTTCTCACCACCAGGCATATGCATGGCTACTGACGCCGCATCCAAAAGCGATGACTACCGATGCGCAAAAACGTCTTGAAGCGATTGCCTCGCTGGAAGATCTCGGTGCAGGTTTTGCGCTGGCAACGCACGATCTGGAGATCCGCGGCGCAGGTGAACTGCTTGGCGAAGAACAAAGCGGCTCAATGGAAACCATCGGTTTCTCACTGTATATGGAGTTGCTGGAAAACGCCGTCGATGCGCTGAAAGCCGGACGCGAGCCGTCGCTGGAAGATCTCACCAGCCAGCAAACAGAAGTCGACCTGCGGATGCCGTCGCTATTGCCAGATGATTTCATCCCTGACGTGAACACGCGTCTGTCGTTCTACAAACGTATTGCCAGCGCCAAAACGGAAAACGAACTGGAAGAGATCAAAGTCGAGCTTATCGATCGCTTCGGCCTGCTGCCGGATCCGGCGCGTACCCTGCTGGATATTGCCCGTCTGCGCCAGCAAGCGCAGAAACTGGGGATCAGGAAGCTGGAAGGTAATGAGAAAGGCGGCGTGATCGAATTTGCCGAGAAGAATCACGTTAATCCGGCCTGGTTGATTGGTTTGCTGCAAAAACAGCCGCAGCATTACCGCCTTGATGGTCCGACGCGCCTGAAGTTTATTCAGGATTTGAGTGAGCGGAAAACGCGTATCGAATGGGTACGCCAGTTTATGCGTGAACTGGAAGAGAACGCGATCGCTTGATGGTTAGATTAGGGGCGTTTCTGCGCCCCCATCTGCAACATTTACAAATTCTTTGCACTTCCCTGCACTATCCGACACTGTCACCATCCATAATTCAGGCTTATCTGTTTATTACAATAACCTTATATTTATTATGGATTTTTGGTGATGATCAAAACGCATTTTTCTCGCTGGCTAACGTTTTTTACGTTCGCCGCTGCCGTGGCGCTGGCGCTACCGGCAAAAGCCAACACCTGGCCGCTGCCGCAAGCGGGCAGTCGTCTGGTTGGTGAAAACAAATTTCATGTGGTGGAAAATGACGGTGGTTCTCTGGAAGCGATCGCCAAAAAATATAACGTCGGCTTTCTCGCTCTGTTACAGGCTAACCCCGGCGTTGATCCTTACGTACCGCGCGCGGGTAGCGTGTTAACGATCCCGTTGCAAACCCTACTTCCAGACGCGCCGCGCGAAGGCATTGTGATCAACATTGCGGAGCTGCGTCTCTATTATTATCCGCCGGGAAAAAATTCGGTAACCGTATATCCCATCGGCATTGGTCAGTTAGGTGGTGACACGCTGACACCGACAATGGTGACCACTGTTTCTGACAAGCGTGCAAACCCAACCTGGACGCCAACGGCAAACATTCGCGCGCGGTATAAGGCACAGGGAATTGAGTTGCCTGCGGTAGTTCCGGCTGGACCGGATAACCCAATGGGCCATCATGCGATTCGTCTGGCGGCCTATGGCGGCGTTTATTTGCTTCACGGTACGAACGCTGATTTCGGCATTGGCATGCGGGTAAGTTCTGGCTGTATTCGTCTGCGGGATGACGATATCAAAACACTCTTTAGCCAGGTCACCCCAGGCACCAAAGTGAATATCATCAACACTCCGATAAAAGTCTCTGCCGAACCAAACGGTGCGCGTCTGGTTGAAGTACATCAGCCGCTGTCTGAGAAGATTGATGACGATCCGCAGCTGCTGCCAATTACGCTGAATAGCGCAATGCAATCATTTAAAGATGCAGCACAAACTGACGCTGAAGTGATGCAACATGTGATGGATGTCCGTTCCGGGATGCCGGTGGATGTCCGCCGTCATCAAGTGAGCCCACAAACTCTGTAAAGCTCGGATAAAAAAATCCCCGCGACACGGCATGTCGCGGGGAAAAAAACAAGCAGTAGCAGGCATTAATGAGGGTTAATGCTTATTTATAAATTACTGCTGTTCCATGGAGGGTATTCGGACCGGTTACAGAAGTAATACGGAAAGATTTTGCGCCCATCTCATCCGCTTTTTGCGCCAACTGCTCTTCCAGCGATCCCAGATTTGTCCCCGCGTTAGCACTGATAGTACCGACTTTTTGTTGGCCTTCTGGCGTGGACTGAACTTCGACAGCCGCAAAGCTGGCAAATGACATGGAGCTTAAAATCGCCGCAGCGATGAGGTTTTTTACGTTTTTCATAATAGTGGCCTTATGCAGATGAATGACGTCGCAAGCAATTACTTAACGATCGATAACTAAATGATAGATGTGATCTGGATCACATACAAGATATTTTTTATAACAATCATTAATTAATTTAAAAACCTTTAAATTTCAGTTAAATATAAAGCGATTATTTTTATGGTTTCTGGACTGGTGAACGGAGGTGATTATTTTTATAATAACCTTTCATTCACAGTCACCAGGTACAACGGCATCATGGCAACTGACTCAACACAATGTGTAAAAAAAAGCCGTGGCCGCCCAAAAGTGTTCGACAGGGATGCCGCGCTTGATAAGGCCATGAAATTGTTCTGGCAGCACGGTTATGAAGCGACTTCTCTTGCGGACCTCGTTGAAGCGACCGGAGCTAAAGCGCCCACGCTATACGCGGAATTTACCAACAAAGAGGGGTTATTTCGCGCCGTACTCGACCGTTATATCGATCGCTTTGCCGCTAAGCATGAAGCACAGCTGTTTTGTGAAGAGAAAAGCGTGGAGTCTGCGCTGGCTGACTATTTTGCTGCCATCGCCAACTGCTTTACCAGCAAAGACACCCCGGCAGGCTGCTTCATGATCAACAACTGCACCACCCTCTCCCCGGATTCTGGAGATATCGCCAATACGCTGAAATCACGCCATGCGATGCAAGAGCGCACTTTGCAGCAGTTTTTATGTCAACGACAAGCGCGCGGGGAAATCCCGACCCACTGTGACGTGACGCATCTGGCAGAATTCCTTAATTGTATTATTCAGGGGATGTCGATCAGCGCACGCGAAGGTGCATCGCTGGAAAAACTGATGCAGATTGCCGGAACGACTTTGCGTTTATGGCCCGAACTGGTGAAATAAGTCGCAAAAAAAGCCCCTCAGCCTGAGCGAATAAGGGGCCAAATTGCAGAGTACAGCCTTGTTATACTTTGTTATTCAAAATCAGTTGCCCGTTGCTATCTAGCGGGATCTGCGTACCCGGATCGCGGTCCATGCGGATTTTGCCCTGCTGATCGCCAATCTTATAGGTCACATCATAACCGAGCATTTTTTCTGACTTGTCATACACCGTTTTACAACGCTGTTGCGTAGTCGTGTAAGTATCGCTTTCCTGGAGAGAGCCCTGGATCTGGTTACCGGCATATCCACCACCCAGCGCCCCCACAACAGTGGCGACATCTTTACCGCGACCACCACCAAACTGATGCCCTATCACGCCGCCAGCAACAGCGCCGAGCACCGACCCGGTAATGCGATTTTCATCCTGCACCGGTCGACGATGGGTCACTGTAACGTTGCGACACTCCTGACGCGGTGTTTTAACCGTTTCCTTGATTGGGGTTGCAGAAACAACCTGAGCGTATTGCGGGCCACGTTCAAACACGTTCAGACTGGCCACTGCCGCTACGCCCAGCGCAGCTGCGACACCAATCCCGATACCCGCCAACATTGACTTATTCACGGGAATACCTCCTTCTTTGCTGTTATGCCAATCATGCAAGCGAAGGAGAAAAGCAGCTATCAGACAGAAGATGAAAAGCGCGGGAATGGCTGGAAATACTTAGGGATTCGGAGGAGTCTGAAGGAATGCCTGATGCGACGCTTAACGCGTCTTATCAGGCCTACCGCTCGTACCATTTGTCCAGGGCGGATAAGGCGTTTACGCAGCATCCGCCAGTACAAGCCGATTAATGCAACTTCAAACGTGGACGGATAACACGGTTAATACTCCCCACCAGCATCATTAATCCGGTTTTAAAGTAACCATGCAGCGCAATCTGGTGCATTCGGTACAGCGAGATGTATACAAAGCGCGCAATTCGTCCTTCAATCATCATTGAGCCGCGCGTCAGGTTACCCATCAGGCTACCGACGGTGGAAAAGTTCGACAGCGATACCAGCGAACCGTGATCTTTATACTGATAATTTTTCAGCGGCTTACCGTTCATCTGCGCCAGAATGTTGTTCATTGCACAGGTTGCCATCTGATGTGCGGCCTGAGCGCGCGGCGGAACAAAGCCCCCTTCCGGACGCGGGCATGACGCGCAGTCGCCAATAGCGTATATGTCTGGATCGCGAGTGGTTTGCAGCGTCGGTTCCACCACCAGCTGGTTGATACGGTTGGTTTCAAGACCACCGATATCTTTCAGGAAGTCTGGCGCTTTGATCCCGGCTGCCCACACCATCAGATCAGCCTCAATATATTCGCCATCTTTAGTGTGCAGGCCGCCTTCATCAGCACTGGTGACCATGGTTTGCGTCAGCACGCGAACGCCTAGTTTCGTTAACTCACTATGGGCCGCAGCAGAGATACGTGGCGGCAATGCAGGCAAAATACGTTCGCCCGCTTCTACCAGCGTTACGTTCAGGGCTTCGTTGGTCAGACCTTTATAACCGTAACTGTGCAGTTGCTTGACCGCGTTGTGCAATTCAGCGGAGAGTTCTACACCCGTCGCGCCGCCGCCGACAATCGCAATGTTTACTTTGCCATTCGCGCCCAGGTTGGCGGAGTATTTTAGGAACAGATTCAGCATCTCCTGGTGGAAGCGACGCGCCTGGTGCGGGTTATCGAGGAAAATGCAGTTCTCTTTGACACCTGGTGTATTGAAATCGTTAGAGGTGCTACCCAGCGCCATTACCAGGGTGTCATAGGCGATTTTACGTTCCGGAACCAGCAGTTCACCTTTCTCGTCGCGCAGTTCTGCAATAGTGATTGTTTTCGCTTCACGATCAATATCAATTACGGAACCCAGCTGGAACTGGAAACCATGATTGCGCGCATGGGCCAGATAGCTCAACGCATCGACGCCTTCATCAAGCGAGCCAGTCGCCACTTCGTGCAGCAGCGGTTTCCACAGGTGGCTGTGGTTACGATCGACCAGCGTAATTTTGGCTTTTTTCTTGCGTCCCAGCTTATGCCCCAGCTGTGTTGCCATTTCCAGCCCACCAGCACCGCCGCCGACAATCACAATTTTTTTCAATGGCGTAGTCAACGTGACCCCCTTAAATTTATTAACCAATTGTTAATTAATGGTTATTAACATAGCTCTTAATTAACAACAGGTTACAGCAATGAAAATGTTCTTCGCTATTGAGAATAACATGAATGGTGCATTGGTCATACCAAAATTGATGTTAATCAAGTTTTGTTGCTGAAAAGATAGGCGACTTTACCGGGTGAGATCAAAAAACAGAGTTTGTTGTTTATTATTTGAGCTGATTTGTGAGAATGATATAGAGTGAGGTGTGTATGGAGGGCGTTCGGTAGGCCTGATAAGAGGCGCATCAGGCATTGATGCTCGACTGTCGGATGCGGCGGAACGCCTTATCCAACCCACAGAATCCGGAGCGCATCAGGTACCGGCAAGGTTACCTGATGCGACGAGGGCATTTACCCGAGGGTTTTGAACGCTTTAATGCGCTGTAAATGCGGGGAGATATTCTTGAATTTGTGCGTCTGCTCTTCGTCCCAGACAATCTCGTAATAATGATGCAACTCTTCAGATGTCCGCTGGCTGTTAAGCGCTTCATCATTACGCGACAAAATCACCAGGCAACGATCGCGATTCTTCTCACGGAAGTTGGTCACACACTTAGTGGCAATATCGGCATACTCTTCCGGGCGATCAATCTTCCCTTCCATGTTCTCATAAGGGAACAAATTGGGGTTGAAGATCACCTGGCGGATATCACAGAGAAAACCAATCCGCTCAGCCCAATAACCGCCCAGACCAACACCACAAATGAGCGGGCGCTCGTCGACGTTCAGTTGCAACATTTTGTCCACTTCTTTGAGCAAATGCTGCATATCATGTTTCGGATGCCGCGTACTGTAGCTTATTAGCCGTACATCCGGGTCAATAAACTGCAATTGTAAGACTTTCTCGTGGTTACCCGGACTGTTAGAGTCAAAACCGTGCAAATAGATAATCATCGCTTCCTCACATAAGCCAGGGTTAATGACCTGCCTTCTCTTCCTGCCAGCGTTCATGTAACTGATTCAGACGGGTGCTGATCGCTTTCCAGCGAGCCGAGTCCATCAGTTCCTGTCGCGAAAATGAACCTTTATGATACAAACGTGTAACACGTTCTGCCTTGATCGGTGACAGATTATCTAACACGCTGACGGCCCCTTTACGATTATTGCAGACCAGGATCATATCGCAACCTGCATCCAGTGATGCCTGTCCACGCTCGGCATAACTGCCCATAATCGCTGCGCCTTCCATCGATAAATCGTCAGAGAAAATCACGCCGTCAAAACCCAATTCCTGACGCAAAACGGTTTTCAGCCAGTAGGGAGAACCGCTCGCCGGACGCGGATCAACATCACTGTAGATCACATGCGCAGGCATAATGGCGTCGAGTTTATTTTCGCGGATTAAGGAACTGAAGACCGACATATCTTTAGCGCGAATCTCCGCTTGCGGACGTGGGTCGCACGGTGTTTCTTTGTGTGAGTCTGCCGTTACTGCACCGTGACCTGGGAAGTGTTTCCCGGTAGTTTTCATTCCCGCTTCATGCATACCATCAATAAAACGGCTGGCAATTGCCAGGGCTTTTTGTGGATCGGCATGATAAGAACGCTCGCCAATCGCCGCGCTGATATGCCCGACGTCCAGCACTGGCGCAAAGCTGATATCAATATCCATAGCAATCATTTCGCTGGCCATCAACCAACCTGCCTCTTGCGCCAGTTTTCCGCCTTCTTCCATTCCCAACAGCGCAGCGAATGATTGTGCCGCTGGCAAGCGGGTAAAACCTTCACGAAAACGCTGCACGCGTCCACCTTCCTGATCTACCGCCACCACCAGATGATTGCGCGATGCTGCGCGGATCTGGCGCACCAGTTCACGTAACTGGGCAGGATCATGATAGTTTCGCGTAAAGAGAATCAGCCCTCCCACCAGCGGATGCGCCAGTATTTCACGCTCTTCCGCGTCCAGTTCGTAACCTTCGACATCCAACATTACTGGACCCACACTGCTCTCCTTATTGTTTTATTAATAGCTGCCGCCACGTGTCATCGGCCAGCCTGATAAATTGTTGATCGCCGGTTTGTCGCCAGCGGTACTCAAACCACCCTGCTTTGAGCATCAGCAGCCAGGGAAACCATCGCCTGACCTGACGCCATAATTGCGCCGGATAAATCTTCGCGCGAGTGGCATAGTCATTGACCAATTGCCGATGCTGGTCAATATTTTCCACCCACACCGCCGCCAGTTCCAGCGCGATATCACCATCTCCGGCATACTCCCAGTCGATGAGTTTTAACCCTGACGCGCTATGCACTAAATTTCCGGCGTGGACATCCATATGCAATGGACTTAAGCGTAAAGGCCGTGGTTCCCGCGCTTTGCGCAGACGTTTTAACATTCGCAGCCAACCCACTGTCCGCCGCGCCGGATCGCTTTGCTGCCAGTACAGTTCCAGTAACGGCAACAGCGTTATTCGCCAGCCAAAACGCGGTTGTTGATGTAGATAATACAGCAAGCCTGCCAGTTCGTTGGTATCCGGCAAATACGTTTTTACCTCGCCGGGCAGATAGTCGACCACCATCCAGTCACAGAGATATAAATGCGGCTTCGGTGCAATGCATGCGGGTAGTTGTGATAAAGCCCGATACTGGCGCAAGAACGCGGACTGCGGCGCATCAGGATCGTGCGGCTGACGCACAACAAAACGCTGGCCCTGATGTTCAATGAGAAAACTCCCGCCACTAAGCCCACTATTAAACGTCGTGACGGGATGAAACTGCGGAAAAAAGCGCGACAGCAATTCGTCGCGCGTGAGGGGATTATTGCTGCGAAACGGCACCTTTACCTGACCAGATAATTTCGCCCGTCTGCACCAGCATCAGCTGCATTTGTAGGGTCGGAGCGTTAACGTTGCCAGAGGCGCTGGAGTACAGCACGTAATGAGCGCCAACATTGCGGGCAATGCCTATGGCTTTACTACGGGTGCCTAAACTGTCCTGCGGCGACAAACCTAATTGTTGCTTAGCCATCGACAGCTGCTGGGCGGAAACCAGGGTAAATTTACCGTTATTAGCCAGCGCATTTCGCAGCGTTTCGGTCGCTTCTGCGGCATTCAACGAACCGTTAGTACGGTTGTTAACGCTATCAACCAGCAGGACGCTACCCGCAGTCACGCCGTCAGCCCCAAGCATCTTACTGACCATCGGCTGCATTGCGCCATTCCAGTCATAATGGCGAATATGCGGCGCAGGCGGTGCAGTTTGATCTTCGTGCTCAATTGGGCCTGGCTGCTGCGGTATCGTCGGCACCGATGGCACTGTGGGGACAGGCTGTTGTGGCTCGGCTGGTTGTTCCGGCGCTGGTTTCACTTCTTCTACCGGTGCAGGTTCACGTTGCCCCACACACCCGGCAAGAAACATCGCCAGCGCGGTAATCAAGGCGTAGCGACTCATTTTTGTCATCAAGATTCACCCCTTACAAATATAGATAAAGTCTGACTTTGTGCGCCCCCAGAAAATTGGCGCTGCCGTACAGCGTGACCGCCGAATGTGCGGGAATGGTAACGCTGCGTGGCCTTTCCAGAGGATGCATCTCCAGCCCTCTGGCGTCATACCAGTAAAAACGATAATGAACGGTAACGGGTTCTTGCCTTTCGTTATAAAGCGTTGAGGATGCTGAAGGTTGAATATCAGATGTCGAAAGGACGGGCTTTTCTGCACTGATGCCCGCAGCCAATAAAGATGACTCCATCACCAGCGATTGCTCATCATTCACCGGAATTTCCGGATGTGAACGACAGCCCACCAGCACTAACAACGCCAGAGACATCAGCCCAAAGCATCCTTTTCTCATCGTTACAGACCTTTATGCGCCAGCATTGGTCCCAGCGGACAGCCACCCAACAAATGCATATGGATGTGGTAAACCTCTTGTCCGCCATGGCGGTTGGTGTTCATGATCAGACGATAGCCATCTTCGGCAATACCTTCTTGCTCAGCAATTTTTGCCGCTACGGTGATCATGCGTCCCAGCGCCTGCTCATGCTCAGCTGACACGTCGTTCACAGTCGGAATGAGGATATTCGGAATGATCAGAATATGCGTTGGCGCTTGCGGCGAAATATCGCGAAACGCCGTTACCAGATCATCCTGGTAGACGATATCGGAGGGGATCTCACGACGAATAATTTTGCTGAATATAGTTTCTTCTGCCACGACATTTTCCTTTTTCAAATAGCCATGCGTTGCGCCATGCTACGCCGCGCCACACTGCGAGTATAGAGTATGGTCGAGTTAAACCTGCTCTTTCAACCTTAACTCACGATTTCTTAAGCAAAAAATCGTTTTGCTGCCGTATATATCGCCATTATTCCCATTTCTGCCTGCGAATGCGCTGAAAAGACATTCTCTGTTTGGTTTACACTCCAAATATGAATGCGTATATTTCTCATTTGCATTTACACACAAAAATTATTCGCACACTAAATATAACCGCTCATCACCCTGCTTCGGCATGAGCCTGACGCCAACATAAACCAAGAGATTTCAAATGCTTTCGACACAATTTAACAGGGATAATCAACATCAAGCCATCATCAAACCGTCACTCCTTGCCGGTTGCATAGCACTGGCACTATTACCTTCCGCCGCTTTTGCTGCACCAGCCACTGAAGAAACGGTGATTGTTGAGGGTTCAGCCACAGCCCCAGATGATGGCGAAAATGATTACAACGTAACGTCTACCTCTGCGGGTACAAAAATGCAGATGACTCAACGTGATATTCCTCAGTCGGTCACTATTGTTAGCCAGCAGCGGATGGAAGATCAGCAGTTACAAACGCTGGGCGAAGTGATGGAAAACACGCTGGGGATCAGCAAAAGTCAGGCGGATTCCGATCGTGCTCTTTATTATTCCCGCGGATTCCAGATCGATAACTATATGGTTGATGGTATCCCCACCTATTTTGAATCGCGCTGGAATCTGGGCGACGCACTTTCTGATATGGCACTGTTTGAACGCGTAGAAGTAGTGCGTGGCGCGACAGGCCTCATGACCGGGACGGGTAATCCATCTGCGGCAATTAATATGGTTCGAAAACACGCGACCAGTCGTGAATTTAAAGGCGATGTCTCGGCGGAATACGGTAGCTGGAACAAAGAACGGTATGTGGCGGATTTACAAAGCCCACTCACCGAAGACGGTAAAATCCGCGCACGAATTGTCGGCGGCTACCAGAATAACGACTCATGGCTGGACCGCTACAACAGTGAAAAGACCTTCTTCTCCGGCATTGTCGATGCTGATTTAGGCGATCTTACGATGCTTTCAGCCGGTTACGAATATCAGCGTATTGATGTTAATAGCCCAACCTGGGGTGGTTTACCGCGCTGGAATACTGATGGCAGCAGCAACAGTTACGATCGCGCACGCAGTACCGCACCTGACTGGGCGTACAACGATAAAGAGATCAACAAGGTCTTTATGACCCTGAAGCAGCGGTTTGCTGATACCTGGCAAGCGACGCTGAATGCCACCCACTCTGAAGTCGAATTTGACAGCAAAATGATGTATGTCGATGCCTACGTAAACAAAGCGGATGGTATGCTGGTTGGGCCATACAGCAATTATGGACCTGGCTTTGATTATGTCGGCGGCACCGGTTGGAACAGCGGCAAACGTAAAGTTGATGCGCTGGATCTGTTCGCTGACGGTAGTTATGAATTGTTTGGTCGTCAGCACAATTTAATGTTTGGTGGCAGTTACAGCAAACAAAACAATCGTTACTTCAGTTCATGGGCCAACATTTTCCCGGATGAAATTGGCAGTTTCTACAACTTTAATGGCAATTTCCCACAAACCGACTGGTCACCACAGAGCCTGGCGCAGGACGATACCACACATATGAAATCGTTATATGCTGCCACTCGTGTCACCCTTGCCGATCCGCTGCATCTGATCCTCGGCGCACGTTATACCAACTGGCGAGTTGATACGCTGACTTACAGCATGGAGAAAAACCACACCACGCCTTATGCTGGACTGGTGTTTGACATCAATGACAACTGGTCGACCTACGCCAGCTATACCTCTATTTTCCAGCCGCAAAATGATCGTGACAGTTCAGGCAAATATCTGACTCCAATCACCGGTAACAACTACGAGCTAGGTCTGAAATCGGACTGGATGAATAGCCGTCTGACCACCACGTTAGCCATCTTCCGTATTGAGCAGGATAATGTCGCTCAGTCCACCGGTACACCTATCCCCGGCAGCAACGGCGAAACCGCCTATAAAGCGGTGGATGGGACAGTCAGTAAAGGTGTGGAATTTGAACTCAACGGCGCAATTACCGACAACTGGCAGCTGACGTTTGGCGCAACGCGCTATATTGCAGAGGATAACGAAGGAAACGCCGTTAATCCTAATCTGCCACGCACCACGGTTAAAATGTTCACCAGCTATCGGTTGCCTGTCATGCCAGAGTTGACGGTCGGCGGTGGTGTTAACTGGCAAAATCGCGTGTATACCGACACCGTGACGCCGTATGGCACCTTCCGCGCCGAGCAAGGTAGCTACGCGCTGGTGGATCTCTTCACCCGCTACCAGGTGACGAAAAACTTCTCGTTACAGGGGAATGTCAATAACCTGTTCGACAAAACCTACGATACCAACGTGGAAGGTTCTATCGTCTACGGCGCACCGCGTAATTTCAGCATTACCGGCACGTATCAGTTCTGAATAACACCTGTAAAAAAGGCAGCCATCTGGCTGCCTTAGTCTCCCCAACGTCTTACGGATTAGTGGTTACGGATGTACTCATCCATCTCGGTTTTCAGGTTATCGGATTTAGTACCGAAAATCGCCTGAACACCAGAACCAGCAACCACTACGCCCGCTGCGCCCAGTTTCTTCAGGCCAGCCTGATCCACTTTAGACACATCAGCAACGCTGACGCGCAGACGGGTAATACATGCGTCGAGGTTAGTAATGTTTTCTTTACCACCAAATGCAGCAACCAGAGCCGGTGCCATTTCGCTGGTACCTGTCGCTTTTGCGTCTTCAGTCGCGTCTTCACGACCCGGCGTTTTCAGATCCAGTGCTTTAATCAGCACGCGGAAGATGGTGTAGTAAACAATGGCATAACCGATACCGACGATCGGGAACAGCCACAGTTTGCTGCTGTTACCAGACAGAACGATGAAGTCGATCAGACCGTGCGAGAACGACGTACCGTCACGCATCCCCAGAAGAATACAGATTGGGAATGCCAGGCCTGCCAGAATCGCGTGGATGATGTACAGGATCGGCGCAACGAACATGAAGGAGAACTCGATCGGCTCGGTGATACCGGTCAGGAACGAGGTCAGCGCCGCGGAGATCATAATACCGCCCACTTTCGCGCGGTTTTCTGGTTTAGCAGAGTGCCAGATAGCAATTGCGGCAGCTGGCAGACCGTACATTTTGAACAGGAAGCCACCAGACAGTTTACCCGCAGTCGGGTCACCCGCCATATAACGCGGAATGTCGCCGTGGAAAACCTGACCTGCTGCGTTGGTGTATTCACCAATCTGCATCTGGAAAGGTACGTTCCAGATGTGGTGCAGACCAAACGGTACCAGGCAACGTTCGATGAAACCGTAAATGCCAAACGCAACTACCGGGTTCTGGTAAGCAGCCCACTGAGAGAAGGTCTGGATTGCAGAACCAATCGGCGGCCAAATGAAGGACAGCACAACGCCAGTAAAGATGGCAGCCAGGCCTGAAATGATCGGCACAAAGCGTTTACCGGCAAAGAAGCCAAGATACTCAGGCAGCTTAATACGGTAGAAACGGTTAAACATATACGCTGCAATCGCACCGGAGATAATCCCTCCGAGTACGCCAGTATCCGCCAGGTGTTTAGAGGCGATTTCTTCAGCAGGTAAATGCAGTACCAGTGGCGCAACCACGGCCATGGTTTTAACCATAATGCCATAGGCAACAACTGCGGCCAGCGCGGATACGCCATCGTTATTGGTAAAGCCGAGGGCGACACCGATCGCAAAAATCAGTGGCATGTTTGCAAAGACGGAACCGCCTGCTTCTGCCATAACATGCGATACAACGGCGGGCAGCCAGCTGAAATTCGCGGAACCGACGCCCAGCAGAATACCTGCGATAGGCAGTACGGATACCGGCAGCATCAGCGATTTACCGACCTTTTGCAGGTTAGCAAATGCATTCTTAAACATAATTGAGAGTGCTCCTGAGTATGGGTGCTTTTTTTACGTTCTCACGCGTGGCAAGGGGGGAGTGCCTCGCCGTGTACAGGGCATCTAAGCGCCCTTTATTTATTACACAGAGTAAAATAATTCAGTGCCGATTTGTTTGACGGCTATCACGTTTCAACTTCAGATCATTGGAGAAGTTGCACATTTTGACAAAACATATGTCACAATATTTCAAACGTGGTTATTCACCGCCCGATTTTCGGCGGTGAACTTTACTCGTTTTAGCCATTAATTACGAGCTTTAAAAAAACTCATTCAACGGATGGATTGAAGGCGGGAAGCGTCGATGTGAAACAGACGGGCGAAGTTATCGGTGGTTACCTGCGCCAGTTCTTCAACGGCAACACCTTTCAACACAGCCATGTATTCTGCAACGTCACGAACCATCGCAGGTTGATTCTCTTTTCCTCGATGCGGTACTGGCGTAAGGTAAGGTGAGTCAGTTTCCACCAGTAACCGATCCAGGGGGACATAACGCGCAGCATCGCGCAGTTGCTCCGCATTACGGAAGGTCACAATGCCGGAAAAGGAGATGTAAAATCCGAGATCCAGTAATTTACCCGCCGTTTCTCTGTCCTCTGTAAAACAGTGTAGTACGCCACCGCAATCCGTCACTTTTTCTTCGCGCAGAATTGCCAGCGTATCGGCGCGGGCGTCACGGGTGTGGACGATAACCGGCTTGTTCAGTTCACGACCAATCTGGATATGATGGATGAAGGACTCTTGCTGACGTACTTTAGTTTCCGGCGTGTAATAATAATCCAGCCCGGTTTCACCCAGCGCTACAACGCCCTCTTCTGCCGCCAGACGACGTAAATCTTCTACATCGTAGGGATCATTCTGGTTGAGTGGGTGCACGCCACAAGAAAATACGACGTTGTCGCGTTCGCCTACCAGATCCCGCATGTGTAAATAACCCGGTAATGTTGTGGCGACTGCCAGACAAAATTTCACATCGCGTGCGGCGGCTTTCGCCAGAACGTCATCCACGTCCTTATGCAAAGATTCATAATCCAGACCATCGAGATGGCAGTGTGAGTCGACTAAAAACATGATGTCTCTCTTAAAGATGAGGAACCGGTAGCACAACGCCCGGTTGCAGGTAATGCTCAATACGCAGTAAAAGATCGGTGATGAGAAGCTCGCGGTTGATGCCTGTGACAGACATTAACTGTTCACGAATGTGGCAAACATCCCCCAGTATAGCCTGCAGGCGCGAGGGAGAAAGATGGTTTGCCAGTTCGACGACCAGGCCCGGCACATCAACATTGGTCACCTGCGCAGCGCCATGATGGCGTTTTAGCGCATCCATCAACAACGTTGCCAGCCAGTGTAAACGTGCCGGAGCTTGTTCATGATTAAGGGCCGCTAGCAGCGAATACCAGTCGCCCGATTGCACGCTATATGCCAGCGCCTGACACAATGTTTCACGAGCCTGCCAGTTATCTCCCTGAAACAACGCCAGTGCCGCCCCAGGCGAACCGGCGCTTAAGCGCAATGCGGCAAGTAGTGCATCCTGTGACATTGTCACTTCGCGTGAAAGCCAGGTCACGGCGTACTGTTCCGGCGGCGGCGCAAGGTAATGTAACCGACAACGACTACGTAATGTTGCCAGTAAACGTTCTGGCTCGCGGGTAGCAAGGAAAAACCACGTCTCTGCTGGTGGCTCTTCAAGCGTTTTCAGCAATGCGTTAGCCGCGGCGTCGGTTAGTAAGGCAGCATCGGTTACCCAGACAACTTTCGCACCACCTAAGCGTGCGTGCTCATTCAGCTTTTCGGTGACCTCACGTACCGCATCAATGCCCAGCGCATTTTTCCCTTTTTCGGGAGCCAGGGTGTAGTAATCGGGATGTGTGCCAGCCTGCATCAACTGACATCCACGACAGTGACCGCAACTTTTGTGGCCCTGCGGTTGTTGGCAGAGTAAATAACGGCTCAGGGCGTAGATTAAAGCATCATCGCCCATGCCCGGTAACGCCTGAATGAGTAGCGCATGGTGACCTCTTCCGGCCTGATAGCTGGCTACCAGTTTTTCGAAATCAGGTCGTAACCATGGATACCATCTCATGCGTCCAACTCCTTCACCCAGTTGGTCACGGTAGTGCGGATTGCATCCATCACGGCCTCCAGCGGCTGGGTGGCATCAATGGTATGAATGCTTTTATCTTGTGCTGCCAGTTCCAGATAGCGGGCGCGGGTGCGATTAAAGAAATCGAATGACTCTTGCTCAATACGATCCAGCTCACCACGGGCGCGAGCACGTTTTAAGCCGACCTCTGGGGTGACATCAAGATAAAGCGTTAAGTCAGGGCGAAAATCCCCGAGAACAGCATCACGCAGTGTTGCCAGCATATGTTGGTCAATACCTCGTCCTCCACCCTGATAGGCTTGAGTAGAGAGATCGTGGCGATCGCCAATCACCCAGGTGCCGTTAGCCAGCGCAGGTTTGATGACCGTTTCTACCAGTTGAACGCGCGCGGCATAAAACATCAGAACTTCGGCTTTATCGGTAATGACTTCATCGCCTACCGATTTGATATCCAGCACCAGGCTTCTTAACTTTTCGGCAAGTTGCGTACCGCCAGGTTCCCGAGTGAAAACCATGTCGCGGATACCCAGTTGCTCAAGCGTCTCAACCACCACGTTACGCGCGGTAGTTTTGCCTGCGCCTTCCAGCCCCTCAATGACGATATACTTACTGCGCATTTTTTTCCTTAAGCACTTTCAGATAATCCTGCACAGACTTGTTATGACTGGCAAGATTGGTATTAAACGTGTGACCACCTTTACCATCGGCCACAAAATAGAGATACGGCGTTTTTGCCGGATGCGCAGCAGCCTTCAGCGAATCCGCCCCCGGCGTCGCTATCGCACCTGGCGGCAGACCGGTAATGGTATAGGTGTTATACGCTGTCGGCGTTTCCAGGTCTGCACGAGAAAGTTTGCCATTATAACGCTCTCCCATCCCGTAAATCACGGTCGGGTCGGTCTGCAGGCGCATACCAATGCGTAAACGGTTGATAAATACCGAGGCAACCTGATCGCGTTCACTGGCAACGGCGGTTTCTTTTTCGATAATTGATGCCATCGTCACCAACTGGTTTTTATCTTTATAAGGCAGACCGTCCGCACGCCCTTCCCAGGCGCTATCGACCGCTTTCACCATTTTCTTGTGCGCTCGCTTGAGTAACGCGACATCGGTGGTATTGGCGGTATACATCCAGGTGTCTGGCCAGAACCAGCCTTCAATCCACTCCGGGTTTTCCAGTTCAAGTGCCTGCGCTACGGTGGCGTACTTATCGTCGCTCAGCGTGTGCTTGATATACGGAGCCTCACGCAATTGCTTGAGGTAGTCGCTCAGACGCATCCCTTCTACCAGTCGCAGCGGGAACTGTGCTTCTTTACCGCTTTCCAACAATTTCAGCATCTCGCGCACGGTCATCTGCGGTGTAAAGCGGTAAGTCCCGGCTTTAAAGTGAGAAAGATCCGGTTCGATACGCAGCAACCATTGAAAAACCCGTGGGCGATTGATGATCTTATCGGCATAAAGCTGTTCACCGAGCGCCAGACGTCCGGTCCCAGGCTTCAGGGTAAATATCGTCTCTTCTTTGATAAGCAATTTGCTGTCGGCAAGATGGCGAACCTTCCAGACGCCCACACCAGCGGCGATACCCAGTACCACCAGCAATAACAAGATTATCAATAACACTTTTTTCATGACTAATTCGGGCGCTCACAAAGTGGGGCTAAATATTCATATAACGTTGCTGACGAAAAGGAGACATCGCCACAGGCACGTACGGGCATCACTGGCATTAACGCATTACAAATAACCATCTCATCTGCCTGCAACGCCTCTTCCAGAGAGGCTTGCACTTCGACAAGCTGATAAGAGGATTGTGCCAGCAAACGGATACAGAATTGTCGCATAATGCCGTTAACACCTGCCTGATCCAGTCGCGGCGTATAAACTACGTTGCCCTTCCGCCAGAACAAATTAGCCGCACAGCATTCCGTAACCCACCCTTCGCTGTCAAGGACCAGCGCCTCATCAGCGTTTGTCTGCTCAAGATGAGAGCGGATCAATACTTGCTCAAGCCGATTAAGATGTTTAATACCTGCAAGATGAGGATTGCGCCCCAGCCGCACCGGGCTTAGCGCCAACGTCATCCCTTCGTTACGCAAACGGTCGTAATGTGCAGGATAAGCCGTAACGGAGAGAACCCGCGTTGCCGGTCCACTGTTCAATGTGCTGTACCCTCGCCCGCCACTACCGCGACTGATCACGACTTTCAGTACACCATTTTGCTGTTCTGCTGCCAGCGTTTTCATCTCTTGTTCAAGCTGAGGCCAGAAGTCACAGGAAATCATCAACCGCTGACAAGCATCCTGTAGTCGCTGGATATGCGCCGATAACAAACTGACTTTACCGTCGATAACTCTGGCGGTGGTAAAACAACCATCACCAAACTGCGTTGCCCGATCGCTTACTGCCAGCGATTCCTGCTTATGACCGTTAATTAAGAACATACCGGCTCCTTATCAGAGAATTGTTAGTGTGGCAGCATGTTCACTACGGAACAAGTCGGAATAAAAGCTAAGAAAAAAGGCCCGCAAGCGGACCTTTTATAAGGGTGGAAAATGACAATTTAGATCTTTTTAAAGATCAAAGAACCATTAGTGCCACCGAAGCCGAAGGAGTTACACAGAGTGTATTCCATTCCGCTAACCTGACGCGCTTCGTGCGGTACGAAATCCAAATCGCAACCTTCATCCGGGTTATCCAGGTTGATGGTTGGCGGAACAGCCTGATCGCGCAGCGCCAGGATGGAGTAGATAGATTCTACTGCACCCGCCGCACCTAACAGGTGACCGGTCATAGATTTCGTGGAGCTTACCAACACGCGGCTTGCAGCTTCACCGAAGATGGTTTTCACCGCCTGCGCTTCAGCTTTATCGCCAGCCGGCGTAGAAGTACCGTGCGCGTTAACGTAGCCAATCTGACTCGCTTCAATGCCTGCATCACGCAGAGCATTTGCCATCGCCAGAGCTGCGCCTGCGCCATTTTCTGGCGGTGACGTCATATGATAAGCATCGCTGCTCATACCAAAGCCGACGAGTTCAGCGTAAATTTTCGCACCGCGTTTTTTCGCGTGTTCGTACTCTTCAAGTACCAGCATACCGGCACCATCGCCCAGTACGAAACCATCACGCTCTTTATCCCACGGGCGGCTCGCCGCTTGCGGGTTATCATTGCGGGTAGATAATGCACGTGCCGCGCCAAAACCACCAACGCCCAGCGGCGTACTGGCTTTCTCTGCGCCACCTGCAACCATCACGTCAGCATCGCCATACGCGATAATACGCGCAGCATGGCCAATGTTGTGCACGCCGGAAGTACAGGCGGTCGCGATAGAGATGCTTGGGCCACGCAGGCCATACATGATAGTCAGATGACCTGCCACCATGTTCACAATCGTTGACGGAACGAAGAATGGGCTGATCTTACGTGGACCACCGTTCATCAGAGATGTGTGGTTTTCTTCGATCAGTCCGAGGCCGCCAATCCCGGAGCCAATTGCGGCACCAATGCGGGTTGCGTTCTCTTCCGTTATTTCAAGGCCAGAATCCTGCATGGCCTGAACGCCAGCGACAATTCCATATTGAATGAAGGCATCCATCTTGCGCTGTTCTTTGCGCGAGATAATGTCCTCACAGTTAAAATCCTTTACTAAGCCAGCAAATTTCGTTGCATAGGCGCTAGTATCGAAATGGTCGATTAGGCTGATGCCACTCTGACCGGCAAGCAGAGCTTTCCAGGTAGACTCTACGGTATTGCCGACAGGAGACAACATGCCCAGTCCGGTCACAACTACACGACGCTTAGACACGTTTGTCCTCCAGGGAGGGAAAAAATGATTCTAGTGGGACAAAAAGATAAAACTCAGGCGGTCGAACGACCGCCTGGAGATGTTCACTTACGCCTGGTGGCCGTTGATGTAATCAATGGCAGCCTGAACGGTGGTGATTTTCTCAGCTTCTTCGTCCGGAATCTCAGTATCAAACTCTTCTTCCAGAGCCATTACCAGCTCAACGGTGTCAAGAGAATCCGCGCCCAGGTCTTCAACGAAAGAAGCATTGTTGGTAACTTCTTCCTGCTTAACGCCCAGCTGTTCGCCGATAATTATCTTAACGCGTTCTTCGATAGTGCTCATACTCTTAAATTTCCTATCAAAACTCGCTTTCGCGATGGTTTTCGTAGTGTATAAAATGTTGAAAAATTTGCAACTAAATCCCGGCAGGTCTTACCACGATTTTACGTTATTTTGAGGCCTTACCCCCCAATAACGCAAATCATTTTGCACTAATTATTACTCATAACCACGCAGACTGCGCGCAACATGAGCATTTTGTGCAAATCGCGGTCAGACCATGTACATCCCGCCGTTCACATGCAAAGTTTCACCCGTGATGTAAGCTGCTTCGTCGGATGCCAGGAATGCAACCGCGTTGGCGATTTCCTGTGCGCCGCCGAGGCGACCCGCAGGAACCTGCGCCAGGATACCCGCACGCTGGTCATCGCTCAGCGCACGTGTCATGTCCGTTTCAATAAAGCCCGGAGCAACAACGTTTACAGTAATACCGCGTGACGCAACTTCGCGCGCCAGTGATTTACTGAAGCCGATCAAGCCCGCTTTCGCCGCAGCGTAGTTGGCCTGACCGCCATTTCCCATGGTACCAACCACAGAACCGATAGTGATAATACGACCATGACGCTTTTTCATCATAGCGCGCATTACCGCTTTTGACAGACGGAAAACAGATGAAAGGTTGGTTTCGATAATATCGTTCCACTCTTCATCTTTCATTCGCATTAACAGGTTATCACGAGTGATACCGGCATTATTGACCAGGATATCCACTTCACCAAATTCTGCGCGAATTTTTTCCAGAACAGATTCGATAGATGCCGGGTCGGTCACATTCAACATCAGACCTTTGCCGTTGGCACCTAAATAATCACTGATCGCCTGAGCGCCATTTTCACTGGTCGCAGTGCCAATAACTTTCGCGCCACGGGCTGCGAGCGTTTCAGCAATTGCGCGGCCAATTCCGCGGCTTGCACCGGTTACCAGTGCGATTTTTCCTTCAAAATTCATGATTTTCCTCTTTTAAAGCTCGAGCGCCGCTGCCATCGCTGAAGGTTCGTTCAGCGCCGAGGCGGTCAGGGTGTCGACAATGCGTTTCGTCAGGCCAGTAAGCACTTTGCCCGGGCCGACTTCATAGAGATGTTCTACGCCTTGCGCTGCCATGTACTCAACAGACTTCGTCCACTGAACCGGGTTATACAACTGACGTACCAGTGCGTCACGGATGGCATCACCATTGGTTTCGCATTTCACATCAACGTTATTCACAACAGGAACTGTTGGTGCGTTAAAGGTGATTTTCGCTAATTCTACTGCCAGTTTGTCGGCTGCTGGTTTCATCAGCGCACAGTGAGACGGTACGCTCACTGGTAACGGCAGAGCGCGTTTTGCGCCCGCAGCTTTACAGGCAGCGCCAGCACGCTCAACCGCTTCTTTATGACCGGCAATAACCACCTGTCCCGGAGAGTTAAAGTTTACCGGAGAAACGACCTGACCTTCTGCAGCTTCTTCACACGCTTTTCCAATAGACGCATCATCCAGACCGATGATTGCCGCCATAGCACCCGTTCCTTCCGGTACGGCTTCTTGCATGAACTTGCCGCGCATCTCAACCAGACGCACCGCATCAGCGAAATCAATCACACCAGCGCAAACCAGCGCGGAGTATTCCCCCAGGCTGTGACCGGCCATCATTGCCGGTGCTTTACCGCCCTGCTGCTGCCATACGCGATACAGCGCAACAGATGCAGTCAACAGCGCTGGCTGAGTTTGCCAGGTTTTATTCAGTTCTTCAGCTGGCCCCTGCTGGGTCAGCGCCCACAGATCGTAGCCCAGCGCCGCAGAAGCTTCTGCAAACGTTTCTTCGACAATTGGATAGCTCGCCGCCATATCAGCCAGCATTCCAACGGTTTGAGAACCCTGTCCAGGGAACACAAATGCAAATTGCGTCATGTTTTAATCCTTATCCTAGAAACGAACCAGCGCGGAGCCCCAGGTGAATCCACCGCCAAAGGCTTCAAGCAGAACCAACTGTCCCGGCTTAATGCGCCCGTCACGTACAGCTTCATCCAGCGCGCACGGGACAGAGGCCGCAGAGGTATTACCGTGGCGATCCAGCGTCACCACGACATTGTCCATCGACATGCCGAGTTTTTTCGCCGTTGCACTGATAATACGCAGGTTAGCCTGATGCGGAACCAGCCAGTCCAGTTGAGAACGGTCAAGATTATTCGCCGCCAGCGTCTCATCAACGATGTGCGCCAGTTCCGTTACCGCAACCTTGAAGACTTCGTTGCCCGCCATCGTCAGATGAATTGAATTCTCTGGATTCACACGGTCAGCATTAGGCAGCGTCAGCAATTCACCATAGCTACCGTCGGCATGCAGATGGGTGGAGATGATTCCCGGCTCTTCAGAGGCAGCCAGCACCGCAGCGCCCGCGCCATCGCCAAAAATAATAATAGTCCCACGATCTGTTGGATCGCAGGTGCGCGCCAGTACATCGGAACCGACGACCAGAGCATACTTCACCGCCCCAGATTTCACGTATTGATCGGCTACGCTTAATGCATAGGTGAAACCTGCGCAGGCTGCTGCAACGTCAAATGCCGGGCAACCTTTAATGCCCAACATGCTTTGAATCTGACAAGCTGCGCTCGGGAAAGCGTGCGTCGCAGAAGTCGTTGCCACAACGATCAGGCCAATCTGGTCTTTCTCAATACCCGCCATCTCAATTGCGCGTGTCGCCGCTTCAAAGCCCATGGTTGAAACGGTTTCGTTTGGCGCGGCAATGTGGCGTTCGCGGATACCGGTACGAGTGACAATCCACTCGTCAGAGGTATCCACCATTTTTTCCAAATCGGCGTTTGTCCGCACTTGTTCGGGCAGATAGCTGCCAGTACCAATAATCTTCGTATACATGTACGCTCAGTCACTTTTCGGTTATATACCGTCACTTGCAAACTGCGAGTTCGCTGGCAGCGTCCTGCTACCGCAGAGTTCCGCTTTTGCCACCGTCCAGCAGCTCAAAACCAGCTGGGTATACAGATTCCAGGCGAGCGGCAATTCGCTGAGGAACTTGTCGCTGCACCGCCTGCACTGCCTGTTCAATCGCGACCGCAAAAGCTCGCTGATTGGCTGCACCATGACTTTTTATCACCGTGCCGCGCAATCCTAACAGACAGGCGCCGTTATACTGGTCGGGGTTGAGGTGACTGAATCGCCTCGTCAGGCTCTTTTGTAGCCAACGCTTTAATAACAGTAGCCACCACGACCGTTTTTTCCCTTCACCCTGAGATTTCAGCAGAGAAAGGAACATCCTGACAACACCTTCCATCGTCTTTAATGTGACATTTCCTGTAAAGCCGTCACAAACCAGCACATCTGTCTTGCCAGTTAACAACTCATTGGCTTCAAGATAGCCGATATAATTGATAGAAGGGATTGTTTTAAGCACCGCTGAGGCATCCCGAATACTGTCGAGACCCTTTACTTCTTCTTCACCAATATTGAGCAACGCCACGCGAGGATTAGGAATTTCCACCACCTCTTCAGCCAGAACTGAGCCCATAATGGCAAATTGCACCAACATTGTACTGTCACAATCGACGTTGGCCCCTAAATCGAGGACCACCGTTTTGCCCTTTTGCTGATGCGGTAATACCGTCACCAGCGCCGGACGCTCAATCCCCTCCAGGGGCTTGAGTAATAATTTTGCCAGCCCCATCAGCGCCCCGGTATTACCGGCACTGACACAGGCTTGCGCTCGACCTTCTTTCACCAGCTCCAGGGCCACGCGCATTGAACTCCCACGACTGGCGCGGATAGCTTGCGAAGGCCGGGCATCACTGGCGATAACTGACTGCGCAGGAATAATCTGCAGACGCGAACGTTGTTCAAAGTCAGCTTTAGCAAGTAATGGCGTGATGGCGTCGGGATTGCCGACTAAAAGAAGAGTGAGTTGCGAATTAGAATTCAGTGCCTGCAATGCTGCAGGCACTGTCACGGAAGGGCCAAAATCCCCTCCCATGACATCTAACGCCAGGGTTAGACGTGTCAAGGTATCGTCGCCGCCCGGTTTGGTCTTTCCCCAGTTGCCTGGGGAAAATCCTCACTAAGCTTCATCACGCAGACGCGTGATTACTTAGCGATGACCTTGCGGCCGCGGTAGTAACCGTCGGCAGTGATGTGGTGACGCAGGTGTTTTTCACCAGAAGTTTTGTCTACAGACAGGCTGGTGACTGCGGTCAGCGCGTCATGGGAACGACGCATGCCACGTTTGGAACGGGTTGGTTTATTCTGTTGTACGGCCATGGACCTTACTCCTCAATTACGGTTTATCCCCGATCCAACGGGGAGCACCAATTACTTACGCTTTAAGCTGGCTAATACGGCAAATGGGTTTGGCTTTTGCGCTTCTTCAGGCAGTACACCAAAGACCATGTCCGCTTCGGACACTTCACAGTGTTCAGAATCATGCACCGGAACTACCGGCAAGGCGAGGATGATTTCATCTTCAACCATTGCAAGCAGATCGATTTCACCGAATTCGTTAACCTCAATCGGTTCATACGCTTCCGGCAGTGCTTCAGCCTGTTCGTCTGAACGCACAGGACTAAAACAATACGTTGTGTAGACCTGATGAGTAAACGGCTTCCCGCAACGCTGACACTCGAGCGTTACCGTCACCTTCGCATCGCCGTTTAACACTGCGAGACGTTGGTTATCGATAGCGAACGACATGGAGCATTCCACATCACTGTCCACACTGACTACGGATTCGGCGACGCGCTCAACCTGATCAGGAGTATAGATACCCTGGTAATCAAGGCGTTTTTGAGCCGTACGAACCGGATCGAGAGTCAGGGGTAATTTTACCTTTTGCATAGGGCGCGCATATTAACTTTGTAACGTCATAGAGTCAAAGAAAAAGGCAGCCTGTGGTTGCCTTTTGCCAATAATTCGCACACATTGCGGGTTACTGCTTTATTTTCGTTCAGTGCTGATAACGAACATCAACCTGCAAAACGAAGAGCATAGTTTAAAATGGCTATCATCAATACGCTATATCTGATGGAAAAAAATATGCCTAAACTTATTTTAGCCTCCACCTCGCCCTGGCGTCGCGCTCTTCTGGAAAAACTGCAAATCTCTTTTGAATGTGCAGCACCCGAGGTCGACGAAACTCCACGCAGCGACGAATCACCGCGACAGTTGGTGCTTCGACTGGCACAAGAAAAAGCGCAATCTCTGGCGTCACGTTATCCGGATCATTTAATTATTGGTTCAGACCAGGTATGTGTTCTTGATGGCGAAATCACCGGTAAACCGTTAACGGAAGAAAATGCCCGTCTGCAATTACGCAAAGCCAGCGGCAATATCGTCACCTTCTATACTGGACTGGCGTTGTTTAATTCGGCGAATGGGCATCTACAAACAGAAGTGGAGCCTTTTGACGTCCATTTCCGTCACCTGAGCGAGGCGGAGATTGATAATTACGTGCGTAAAGAGCATCCCCTGCACTGCGCGGGTAGCTTTAAGAGTGAAGGATTTGGCATTACGCTGTTTGAGCGTTTAGAGGGGCGTGATCCTAACACGCTGGTTGGTTTACCGCTAATCGCGCTGTGTCAGATGTTACGTCGGGAAGGGAAAAACCCGCTGATGGGATAGTTTTTTGCGCCGGATGCGGTTACGTCGCATCTGGCAATCGGTGCTGGCGGCCTGATGCGGCGTAAACGCCTTATCAGGCCAACCGCCCATTATCAGGTTTATATGCTTGTATTAGCGCGCGTTACGCAGCTTTTGCAAACAACGCTTCAAACCTTCATCCATCGGCGCTTCAATACGCATCACCTCACCGGTCCCCGGATGAGTAAACTTCAACGCTGCGGCGTGCAGGAACAGGCGATTTAATCCCGTGCCTGCTTCAGTGAGCTGTCTGTCAAATTCACCGTCACCGTAGCGATCGTCAAAGGCAATCGGATGACCCGCATATTGTGTATGCACACGGATCTGATGAGTACGCCCTGTTACCGGGCTACAACGCACCAGGGTGGCAAATGCATAGCGTTCTTCCACTTTAAAGCGTGTTTCCGACGGTTTGCCTTCCTGACTCACACGCACAATACGTTCGCCGCTTTGCAGAATATTTTTCAGTAACGGCGCTTGAACGCTCTTCACATGCGACTGCCACTGACCGCGCACCAGCGCCAGGTAATCTTTTTGCATCCCTTTTTCACGTAATTGCTCATGCAGAGAACGCAACGCCGAGCGTTTTTTCGCTACCAGCAACACACCTGAGGTGTCCCGGTCAAGACGATGAACCAGTTCAAGGAACCGCGCTTCCGGGCGCAACGCCCGCAAACCTTCAATAACGCCGAAGCTTAAACCACTGCCGCCATGTACCGCCGTACCGGAAGGTTTATTCAGCACCAGGATATGATCATCTTCATATAAGATGACGTCCGCCAGCGCCGCCACCTTTTGCAGATGTGGCGAAACCGCCTCTTCTTCCCGCTCAGCAACGCGAACCGGTGGGATACGCACCTCATCACCCGCTTCGAGTTTATATTCAGGCTTAATACGTTTTTTGTTCACCCGCACTTCGCCTTTACGCAAAATACGGTAAATCATACTTTTTGGTACGCCTTTCAATTGGGTACGCAAAAAGTTGTCGATACGTTGCCCCGCTTCGTCAGCGGTGATAGCAACAATTTTTACGGATGGAGTCTCTGTTTTCATGGTGGGCGATTCTAATTAGCCAACAGGATTCGCGCCACTCATTTTTCTATGCTTATATTTAGTTTTACACCTTATTACTTCACTAGGTGATCACTTTATTGATGGTTATTAAACCAATCACCAGCAAGAAGTGAAAAAACTGTGAGTAAGCGGGTGATAAATGGTAAAAGTCATCTTGCTATAACAAGGCTTGCAGTGGAATAATGAGGCCGTTTCCGTGTCCATCCTTGTTAAAACAAGAAATTTTACGGAATAACCCATTTTGCCCGACCGATCATCCACGCAGCAATGGCGTAAGACGTATTGATCTTTCAGGCAGTTAGCGGGCTGCGGGTTGCAGTCCTTACCGGTAGATGGAAATATTTCTGGAGAGTAATACCCAGTCTGTTTCTCTGATAATTGCGCTGTTTTTCCGCATGAAAAACGGGCAACCGACACTCTGCGCCTCTTTGAGCTGACGATAACCGTGAGGTTGGCGACGCGACTAGACACGAGGCCATCGGTTCACACCCGGAAAGGCGTTACTTTGCCCGCAGCTTAGTCGTCAATGTAAGAATAATGAGTAAGTTACGATGAAAAGAATGTTAATCAACGCAACTCAGCAGGAAGAGTTGCGCGTTGCCCTTGTAGATGGGCAGCGTCTGTATGACCTGGATATCGAAAGTCCAGGGCACGAGCAGAAAAAGGCAAACATCTACAAAGGTAAAATCACCCGCATTGAACCGAGTCTGGAAGCTGCTTTTGTTGATTACGGCGCTGAACGTCACGGTTTCCTCCCGCTAAAAGAAATTGCCCGCGAATATTTCCCTGCTAACTACAGTGCTCATGGTCGTCCCAACATTAAAGATGTGTTGCGTGAAGGTCAGGAAGTCATTGTTCAGATCGATAAAGAAGAGCGCGGCAACAAAGGCGCGGCATTAACCACCTTTATCAGTCTGGCGGGTAGCTATCTGGTTCTGATGCCGAACAACCCGCGCGCGGGCGGTATTTCTCGTCGTATCGAAGGCGACGACCGTACCGAATTAAAAGAAGCACTGGCAAGCCTTGAACTGCCGGAAGGCATGGGGCTTATCGTGCGCACCGCTGGCGTCGGCAAATCTGCTGAGGCGCTGCAATGGGATTTAAGCTTCCGTCTGAAACACTGGGAAGCCATCAAAAAAGCCGCTGAAAGCCGCCCGGCTCCGTTCCTGATTCATCAGGAGAGCAACGTAATCGTTCGCGCATTCCGCGATTACTTACGCCAGGACATCGGTGAAATCCTTATCGATAACCCGAAAGTGCTCGAACTGGCACGTCAGCATATCGCTGCATTAGGCCGCCCGGATTTCAGCAGCAAAATCAAACTGTACACCGGCGAGATCCCGCTGTTCAGCCACTACCAGATCGAGTCGCAGATCGAGTCCGCCTTCCAGCGTGAAGTTCGTCTGCCATCCGGTGGTTCGATTGTTATCGACAGCACCGAAGCGTTAACGGCCATCGACATCAACTCCGCACGCGCGACCCGCGGCGGCGATATCGAAGAAACCGCGTTTAACACTAACCTCGAAGCTGCCGATGAGATTGCTCGTCAGCTGCGCCTGCGTGACCTCGGCGGCCTGATTGTTATCGACTTCATCGACATGACGCCTGTACGCCACCAGCGTGCGGTAGAAAATCGTCTGCGTGAAGCGGTGCGTCAGGACCGTGCGCGTATTCAAATCAGCCATATTTCTCGCTTTGGCCTGCTGGAAATGTCCCGTCAGCGTCTGAGCCCATCACTGGGTGAATCCAGCCATCACGTCTGCCCGCGCTGCTCCGGTACTGGTACCGTGCGTGACAACGAATCGTTGTCGCTCTCTATTCTGCGTCTGATCGAAGAAGAAGCGCTGAAAGAGAACACCCAGGAAGTTCACGCCATTGTTCCTGTGCCAATCGCTTCTTACCTGCTGAATGAAAAACGTTCTGCGGTAAATGCGATTGAAACTCGTCAGGACGGCGTACGCTGTGTGATTGTGCCAAACGATCAGATGGAAACCCCGCACTACCATGTGCTGCGCGTGCGCAAAGGGGAAGAAACCTCAACCTTAAGCTACATGCTGCCGAAGCTGCATGAAGAAGCGATGGCGCTGCCGTCTGAAGAAGAGTTCGCTGAACGTAAGCGTCCGGAACAACCTGCGCTGGCAACCTTTGCCATGCCGGATGTGCCGCCAGCACCAACGCCAGCTGAACCTGCCGCGCCTGTCGTAGCCCCAGCACCTAAATCTGCACCGGCAACACCAGCCGCTCCTGCCCAACCTGGGCTGTTGAGCCGCTTCTTCGGCGCACTGAAAGCACTGTTCAGCGGTGGTGAAGAAACCAAACCGTCCGAGCAACCAACACCGAAAGCAGAAGCGAAACCGGAACGTCAACAGGATCGTCGCAAGCCTCGTCAGAACAACCGCCGTGACCGTAATGAGCGCCGCGACCCTCGTAGTGAACGTACTGAAGGCAGCGATAATCGCGAAGAAAACCGTCGTAATCGTCGCCAGGCACAGCAGCAGACTGCCGAGACGCGTGAGAGCCGTCAGCAGGCAGAGGTAACGGAAAAAGCGCGTACCACCGACGAGCAGCAAACGCCGCGTCGTGAACGTAGCCGCCGCCGTAACGATGATAAACGTCAGGCGCAACAAGAAGTGAAGGCGCTGAATGTTGAAGAGCAATCTGTTCAGGAAACCGAACAGGAAGAACGTGTACGTCCGGTTCAGCCGCGTCGTAAACAGCGTCAGCTCAATCAGAAAGTGCGTTACGAGCAAAGCGTAGCCGAAGAAGCGGTAGTCGCACCGGTGGTTGAAGAAACTGTCGCAGCCGAACCAATTGTTCAGGAAGCGGCAGCCCCACGCACAGAATTGGTGAAAGTTCCGCTGCCAGTCGTAGCGCAAACTGCACCAGAACAGCAAGAAGAGAACAATGCTGATAACCGTGACAACGGTGGCATGCCGCGTCGTTCTCGCCGCTCGCCTCGTCACCTGCGCGTAAGTGGTCAGCGTCGTCGTCGCTATCGTGACGAGCGTTATCCAACCCAGTCGCCAATGCCGTTGACCGTAGCGTGCGCGTCTCCGGAACTGGCCTCTGGCAAAGTCTGGATCCGCTATCCAATTGTACGTCCGCAAGATGTACAGGTTGAAGAGCAGCGCGAACAGGAAGAAGTACAAGTGCAGCCGATGGTGACTGAGGTCCCTGTCGCCGCCGCTGTCAAACCTGTTGTTAGCGCGCCAGTTGTTGAAGAAGTGGCTGAAGTCGTAGAAGCCCCCGTTCAGGTTGCCGAACCGCAACCTGAAGTGGTTGAAACGACGCATCCTGAAGTGATTGCTGCCGCGGTAACTGAACAGCCGCAGGTGATTACCGAGTCTGATGTTGCCGTAGCCCAGGAAGTTGCAGAACACGCAGAACCGGTGGTTGAACCGCAGGAAGAGACGGCAGATATTGAAGAAGTTGCCGAAACTGCTGAGGTTGTGGTTGCTGAACCTGAAGTTGTTGCTCAACCTGCCGCGCCAGTCGTCGCTGAAGTCACAGCAGAAGTTGAAACGGTAGCTGCGGTTGAACCTGAGGTCACCGTTGAGCATAACCACGCTACCGCGCCGATGACGCGCGCTCCGGCACCGGAATATGTTCCGGAAGCACCGCGTCACAGTGACTGGCAGCGCCCTACTTTCGCCTTCGAAGGTAGAGGTGCCGCAGGTGGTCATACGGCAACGCATCATGCATCTGCCGCTCCTGCGCGTCCGCAACCTGTTGAGTAATAATTAGCTCAAGTAATCAAGCCCTGGCAACTGCCAGGGCTTTTTTATTTCATCTTTGAGTCAACATATTAAAATTCATCAAATGGCATCCTTGCTAACCAACAATACAAAATAGGCAAAAAATGCCCGCTCCGGCGATCCCAGAGCGGGCAGACAAAACATACCCAGTTTCATGATATGTTTTAAAGCGAGCTTATTTGTTGAGCTGGAAGAGCGACAATCCCTGCATATCGGTAAATGCTTTATACGATGCCTGCAATGCCGTTTGCTGCATGATGTAAGATGAAATAGTTGCATTCCAGTCCACATCAACCAGATCGCTCATCTGCTGCGTTTGCCCTAAAGCGCGATCGCTACCTAATGAATCCAGCGACTCCAGTTCGTTCAGTTGCGTGCCTAATTCCGCGCGAACAGTCAGCACATTGTTCAGCGAGTTTTTCAGTCCGCGGTTGGTTTTATCCAGTGCCGCAGCGGCGGTTTCTTTATCCGCTTCGCTATCCGCGACCGGCGTTTTCAGGGCTGCGATGGCGCTATCCAGCATGGCAAAAAGATTGGTTTCAGAAGCGCTACCGTCTGGTTCCGCTACCGCGTTGCTAGTAATACTGTCGAAAATTTTGTCGCCCGTATGTCCTATCACCATCGAACGCGAAGCATCGACCTGTTGTTTAATACTTTCTGTTCCGCCGACATAATCACCGTCAGCCTCACTAAACGGCGCAGTCTCTGTTTTATAACCGGCAAAAATGTAGCGCCCGTTACCGTCAGTGGTGTTCGCCAGATTCAGTAACTGATCACGAAGCCCCTGAATATCCGTAGCCAGTGAGGCCCGGTCATCGTCACTCAAGGTGCCATTGCTGGCGTAGACAATTTTTTCCTGAGCATTCTGGATAGCAGTGGTGACCTGGCTAAGCACACTCTCTTCCAGTGACACTTTTTGAGTGGCGAAAGTACGCGCCAGCGTGTACTGGCTGTTTTGTGCCTGTGCCTGGGAGAGAACAACAGCTTGTGATGCAGCAATGGGATCATCTGAAGGGTTAACGACTCGCTTACCCGTCGACATCTGTTCGCCGTACTTCATCCATTCTGCCTGAGAATTGGTGATGCCACGCATGTTTTGCTGGTACATCATCTGGGTACTGAAACGCATTTTATCTCCCCTTAGCGAATGTTAATCAGCGCATCAAAAATCGCGTTTGCCGTCTGCAGAACCTGCGCATTCGCCAGGTAATACTGCTGAAAACGTTGCAGATTTCCGTACTCCTCATCGAGATTGACACCGGAAATCGACTGCTGCTGATTGGAAAGCTGCGTCACCACATTACCTTGCGTGGCGCTACTGGTTTTCAACGTCGCGGTTTTATTCCCGATATCACTCACTAATGAGGCATAAGCGTCGTTAAAGGATTTCGCACCGCCCACCGTTTTACTGTTGCTTTGCAGATCCAGCAGGGCCTGACCGTTGCGGTTGTCGCTATCACCCGCATCTTCTTCGCTCGCCATGGCGATTTTCGCTTCGTCAGTGATTAATACATCCATGTTGACGATGGCGTCACTTACCGGTTTCAGCGTGAAGCTGTCGTTAACGGCAGGCGTTCCTGTAAACGTCAACTCCAGACCATCAAATGCCACTTTACCGTTGGCATCCGGCGTCACCGTAAAAGTGGTATTGCTGGCAAGGCGGGTGACCTGCCACTGATTATTATCGAACGAGATTTTGTAATCTGTCGCCAGTACCGCGGAGGCATCAGTTACCGTGGCACCGATCGCAACGTCACCTTTGTTTTTCGTGTTTTGCAGAACCGCGGGCTTACCAATAGCAAAGAAATCTTCACCAGCATCGCCGTTGGCATCAAATCCGGCTTTGTGTTGTGTGTTGAAAGCCTCGGCAAATGCCAGCGCCAGTTGTCCAAGCGTATTACGCGTCTGGTCCAGATCCTGAGAACGGAATGTCAGAATGCCGCCCAGCGACCCGGTATTCAGTAATTTCTCCGGGATCTCAATATTGCCTGCCGTCCTATCAACATAAGCGACAGTCGTACGAGAAGGGTCGGCGCTGGAAGGAACTGCCGCAAGTTGCCGCGCCGTACTTCCCTGAACCAGTGAGTAGCCATTGGCCATCGTGATGTTATAAGTGCCACCATCCTGAACGCTGACTTCTACGCCAACAATCTGGTTTAATTCGCTCACCAGTTGATCGCGTTGATCCAGCAGATTGTTAGGTGACGCCCCTGCCCCCACGCCTGTCAGGCGGGAGATTTGATCGTTCAGGCTGGCGATTTGTTTAGCGTAATTGTTGATCTGATCAACGCTGGCACCTATCGCGATATTGACCTGTTTGTCCTGGTCGCGCAGATATTGATCGGTGGTTTTAAACTGATTCACCAACCCTTCTGATTTCCCAATCAGCGCCTGGCGCGCTGCCGGGTCTTCCGCGTTACTTACCAGCGTTTGCAGGCTGGTGAAGAAATCCTGCATCTGTGTTGCCAGCGAAGAGGTACTGGTGGAGAGCATATTGTCGATTTTCGACATCTGCTCATAGCGGGCAGTCAGGCCGCTACTTTGCGTCTGCGCCGCACGTAACTGGTTGGTAATAAATGCATCATACTCACGCTGCACACCAGAAACGTAGACGCCATTGCCAACCCAGCCGCCAGCGCCCAGCGTGCTATTGGCCTGCGCCATAATAGTGGTTTGGCGGGTATATCCGGCAACGTTATAGCTGGAGATATTATTACTTGCCGTATTTAACGCCGCCTGGGCCGCGTTCAGTCCGCTCATGGCGTTATTGATCAAGCTGGACATGGAGGTTCCTTATAAGCCTTCAATTACAGAGTATTATCGGCAGCGACCCGCCGGACTTGAGTTATTCAGAACAGATTATCAATGTTCATACTGTAGGTTTTGCTCACTTTGTCGCTTATCGATTTCATCTGCTGAATCATGTTGGTGAGTTTGCGGGCATAGTGAGGATCGGTGGCATAGCCCGCGTCCTGTAGGGCCTGTGCCCCCTGCTCCGCACTCACGGCGGTCGTCACGGCAGCGTAGCGCGGATTACGTGTTAACAGCCCAACGTAATCCGACAATGCTTCCAGATACGAGCTGTAGACCCGAAATTTCGCTTTTACTTTCTTCGCTTCGCCGTTTTCATATTCAGTCGTGGTGATTTCAGTGACTGGCCCTTTCCAGTTGCCAGAGGCTTTGACGCCAAACAGGTTGTAACTCGGCTCGCCGTTTTCGCGGCGGATTTGCCGTTGCCCCCAGCCAGATTCAAGCGCCGCCTGAGCGAGGATCAAATGATGTGGCACACCGCTTTGCTGGCTTGCCAGTTGGGCGGGCAGTGAGAGTTGCGCGAGGAATGCTTTACTGTTACCCGGCAACGAATCATCGTAGTTACGTGGTACGGCCTTTTGCACCAGCTGAGAAAGCGCCTGATTTTGATAACGCACCACAGTTTCGAGCGGGAATTTCATCGGTGCTGCTGGCGTGGGCTCCTCTGGCAATGGTTGTTCTGGCGTCATCTGTTTAACCATCATCTCTGCAAGCCCCAGACCTTTGCCCGCCGTCATCTGTTGGGCAATCTGCTGGTCATACATACTGGTATACAGGCGAGTGTGCTCGCTGCTGAACAGGCCATCTTTTGGTAAAGCGTCGCGCATGCTTTTCAACATCATCTGCACGAACATCCCTTCCACCTGGCGGGCCACCGGACGGATATTTGCCGCTGGATCTTCGCCAGCTTTCGCCTTTAGTTCGTTGAGTGATTGCGCATCCCAGGCCGCACTTGCCAGTAGTTTGCTGTCGCTGATCATCAGATGATTTCCAGTTTTGCCCGCAGACATCCCGCACTTTGCATTGATTGCAAAATAGACATCAGATCCATCGGCGTAGCGCCCAGCGCATTGAGCGCGCGCACCACGTTATTGAGGCTGGCGCTGGAACGTACGCTTTGCAGCGAACCGCCGCTCTGGCGTAAATCGATCTGCGTTTGTGGAGTAACCACAGTCTGTCCACCACCAAACGGTGTATCTGGCTGGCTGACATTGGCCTGACGATTGACCGTAACCGAGAGATTCCCCTGCGCTACCGCGCAGCTGTCGAGGGTCACTTCGCGATTCATCACCACCGAACCGGTACGCGAGTTAATCACTACTTTGGCGTCCTGCGGGGTGACATTAACCTGCATATTCTGGATATCGGCAAGGAAACGGACCTGGGAACTGTTGCCACTTGGTACGCGCACCTGAATAGTCCGCGCATCTAACGCGGTGGCGCTGCCATATCCACGCACGCGATTGATGGTGTCAGCGATTTGCTGCGCCATGCTGAAATCTTCGTCGTTAAGTTGCAAATTAAGGGTATTCCCGACGCCAAACTGGCTGGGCAATTCACGTTCAATAACCGCACCATTGGTGATCCGTCCACCGTTCAGTTGGTTTACCTGAACACTGCTACCGCCAGCAGAGGCTCCTGCGCCGCCAACCAGAATATTGCCCTGCGCCAGCGCATACACCTGACTGTCAACGCCCTTAAGCGGTGTCATCAACAACGTACCGCCACGCAAGCTTTTGGCATTACCCATGGAAGAAACCACCACATCGATGGTTTGCCCCTGGCGTCCAAACGGCGGAAGTGACGCTGTCACCATTACCGCAGCGACGTTTTTTAGCTGCATATTGGTGCCCGTCGGAACGGTAATTCCCAGCTGTGAGAGCATGTTATTAAGCGTTTGTGTGGTAAACGGCGTCTGGGTTGTCTGGTCACCGGTTCCATCCAGCCCCACCACCAGGCCATAGCCAATCAGTGAGTTTTGCCTTACCCCCTGAACACTGGTGAGATCGCGAATACGCTCAGCCTGAGCCGCCGTGATAACCAGTAGAAGAATTAATGCAGAGAGAAATTTAATCACCACAGCCTCACTTACATTGGCGACAGGTTAAGGAAGAAACGCTGCAACCAGCCCATATTTTGCGCTTCGTTAATGTAGCCATTGCCTACGTATTCAATGCGCGCATCCGCCACCTGAGTAGATGATACGGTATTGCTGCCGCTGATAGTGCGTGGATTAACCACGCCAGAGAAGCGAATAAATTCGGTACCCTGATTAATGGCGATCTGTTTTTCACCCACCACATGCAGGTTGCCGTTGACCAGTACCTGGTCAACCGTCACCGTCAACGTACCGCTAAAGGTATTGCTGGCATTGGCCCCGCCTTTTCCGTTGAACGTGTTACCACCGGAGGCTTCGACATCGGCACGAGCGTTACCAAACAACCCCTGCAAATAGCGCGGCACAGTATCAAAGCCAAAATTAGTTTTACCGTCACGGCTGGCATTCGCAGAGGAGCTTTTGCTGGCGCTGACGTTCTCCTGCAACACGATAGTCAGCGTATCGCCAATATTGCGTGGTCGACGATCTTCAAACAGCGGTTGATAGCCATAGTTAATCGGCTGAGCAGACTGGAAAATAGACCCGTTGGCGACGGGCGTCGGACCGGGAACCGGTTGTGCACTGGTCGCCCCCTGTACCAGCGGCGTGGAGGGTATCCAGGCGCAGCCGGTTAGTGAAAGCACCAACAAGCTGGAAATGGCATAAGTATGCGCAGCGTTTTTTTGCATGGCTATCATCTTCAAAAATCAGTAAACCGGTGAACCTGCCACCGGTTAAGCCTTAGAGTTGCGTCAGTTTTTGCAGCATCTGATCGGTGGTGGACACCGCTTTACTGTTGATTTCGTAAGCGCGTTGCACCTGAATCATATTGACCAGTTCTTCCGCCACGTTGACGTTAGACGTTTCAACATACCCTTGATACAGCAGTCCCGCGCCGTTCAGGCCCGGCGTGCTTTCGTTCGGTGCACCGGAGGATTGCGTTTCGGTGTAGAGGTTTTCGCCAATGCTCTCCAGTCCGGTGTCATTCATAAAGGTGGTGAGATTGAGCTGCCCAACCTGAACCGGAGCTGCCTGGCCTTGTTGGGTTACGCTGACCACGCCATCACGACCGATGGTGATACTTAACGCATTCGCCGGAATGGTGATCGCTGGCTGCACCTGAAAACCACCGGCCGTCACCAGCTGCCCGTTCTGATCCACCTGGAAAGAGCCGTCACGGGTATAGGCTGATGAGCCATCTGGCAACATCACCTGGAAAAAGCCCTGCCCTTTAATCGCGACGTCTTTACTATTATTGGTTTGCGACAGGTTGCCCTGGCTGTGTAAACGTTCCGTGGCGACCGGGCGTACCCCCGTACCGATTTGTAATCCGGATGGTAAGGTGGTTTGTTCGGAAGACTGTGCCCCCGGCTGGCGAATAGTTTGATAAAGCAGATCTTCAAACACCGCGCGCTGACGCTTAAAACCGTTGGTACTAACGTTTGCCAGGTTGTTGGCAATAACGTCCATATTGGTTTGCTGGGCGTCAAGGCCCGTTTTGGCGATCCATAATGAACTGATCATAAAATGTCCTGTAGTGGATTAGTGACAAAGTGCATATGTCTTCTTGCCGGATGCGGCGTAAACGCCTTATCCGGCCTACAAGAGCTCGCTAAATCGATAAATTGCGATTGCCCCCATAGACCCGATAAACTTGCGCATAGGGCAACTTATACTTGTCATGTATCCTTTCAATTAACTCATCGACAGCAGTTGGTTGGCACGGCCTGCGTTATCATCGACGCTGCTGATCACCTTCATCTGCATTTCAAAACGCCGTGCGCTGGCAATCATGTCGCTCATTGCCGCAACGGCATTGACGTTACTGCCTTCCAGAACCCCCGACATCACACGCAAGGTTGGATCTGCCAGCAGTACCGGCCCACGCGTAGCCTGGCTTTCTGCGCTTAAACGAAAAATGCCATCGTCACCGCGCTGGACTTCGCTGCCCGTGGCTTTCACCAGCTTCAGACGCCCCACTGGCGCAACCGTATTTGCCGGATCGCCCGGATTCAGCGCCGAGATTGTGCCATCGGCAGCAATAGTGATTTCCGCCCCTTCCGGCACAGCAATTGGCCCCGCCTCGCCTACCACCGGATGTCCCTGAATTGTCAGTTGCCCGGTGGGATCAACCTGAATGCTGCCATTACGCGTATACCCTTCACTGCCGTCAGCGGTCTGCACGGCCAGCCAACCATCCTGCTGCAACGCAACGTCCAGCGGGCGCGAGGTGTAATCCATCTTGCCGGGTGTCATGTCTGCACCCGGTGTTGACGCCGTTACCAGCGTGCGCGTGGGCAGTGAAAGCCCTTCCACCGGCACTGCGCGCAAGGCGTTTAACTGCGCGCGAAAACCGGGCGTAGAGGCATTGGCCAGATTACTGGCGGTTACCGCCTGTTGATTCAGCGTCTGGCTGGCTGCTCCCATCGCGGTATAAATTGCGTGATCCATTGAGCTATCCCGTCAGCGATTAGCGTAAGTTAACCAGCGTATTGAGGATCTGGTCCTGGGTTTTGATGGTCTGGGCGTTAGACTGATAGTTACGCTGGGCAACGATCATATTGACCAGTTCTTTACTGAGATCGACGTTGGACGCTTCCAGCGCACCGTTGGTCAGTGTGCCAAAGTTGCCCGTCCCGGCTGTCCCCAACAGCGCCACGCCAGAAGATTGCGTAGCGGACCAGACGTTGTCGCCTTCGGATGCCAGACCTTCGTTGTTGGCAAAGTTCGCCAGTACAATCTGCCCCAGCAGTTGGGTTTGTTCGTTGGAATAGTTGCCGACAACCGTACCGTCATCATTGATTTGATAACTCACCAGATCGCCCGGTTTGTAGCCGTTCTGGGTGGTTGCCACAATGTTGTTAGCGCCGGTATTTTGCTGCATGGAGTTGAGGAAGCTCAGGCTAAACGTGGCGGGATCTGCGCCGTTAATTGCGCCAGTGGAAATATTCGCTGTTGGATTTGAGGTCAGAACGCCATTGGCATTAAACACCAGTGTTGTCGCTGTCTTCGCAATGCTGTTTGGATCACTACTATCCTGGGTATAGACCTGCCAGTTATTATCCCCGGTCTTCACAAAGTAGACGCTCATGTCATGAGCATTACCCTGACTATCGAAAACAGTCACCGAACCTTTTTTGTTATAGCTATCCGCATTGCTGGCATCAAATGTGTTAACAGAGGGAAGCGGATCACTGGAATTCAGGTTGATCTGCATCGACGCCGTGGTGGTAGTTTTCGCTGCCATCAGGGTATTCGGGATCGAAATATTGGTCGGATTCGCCCCTTGCTGAATAGTCGGCGGCGTACCGGTTGCCGGGTACCCCGTCAGCTGTAAACCTTGCATATTCACCAGGTTACGGTTTTCATCCAGCTTAAATTGTCCGTTACGGCTGTAGAACACCGAACCATTGCTGTCTACCAGACGGAAAAAACCGTTCTGGCTGATAGCAACGTCCAGACCACGCCCGGTGTTGGTGGTCGTGCCATCGGTAAAGTCCTGAGTGATACCAGCAACTTTTACCCCCAGTCCCACTTTCGAACCGGCAAACATATCGGCAAAAGAGGCCGTGCCTGATTTAAAGCCGTAGGTGGCGGAGTTGGCGATATTGTTGCCAATAACATCGAGGTTGGTGGCGGCAACGTTTAATCCGCTAACCGCTTGAGAAAAGGCCATGACTGACTCCTGAAATGTGAAGGCTTAAATTATCTGCCGTACTTCGTCGAGGGTAGTGGTGCCGTAAGTGCCAAGATCCAGCGTATTACCGTTGTTGCCGCGGATCACCCCCTGCACCAGAGCAAACTGCAGCGGTTGGGCAACCAGTTGTGTACCACCGTTACTGGCGCTAATCGCTACATTGTAAGAACCGTTCAGCGCAGTGCTGCCGTCAGTCAACGTACCGTCCCAGGTGAAACTGTGGACTCCGGCAGTCAGTTCACCGATATCAATGGTACGGACGACCGCGCCGTTTTTATCGGTGATGGTGGCCGTCACTTTGTCTGCTGCCTGTTGCAACTCAACACCAAACGGCGTGGTCGTGGTCACAGCCCCTTCTTCACTGCCGGTTCCCGCAAGAACAGTGGTACCGGGGATCATCACGCCGTGACCAATCAGGTTACTGGCCTGTAACGACTGGCTGTTATCAATCTGTCCGGAAATAGATCCAAGCGTGGTATTGAGTTTTTCAATCCCACTGACCGTGCTGATTTGTGCCAATTGCGACGTCAGCTCGTTGTTTTCCATTGGATTGGTCGGGTCCTGGTTTTTCAGCTGCGCCACCAACAAAGTCAGAAAACTGCTTTGTAAATCTGCGGCGTTGCTGCCCGTGAGCGAACTACTGCTGGTGGTACTGACGCCGGTATTCGTCGGATCGGTGGTGGTTACCGCAATAGACATAGCTTTCTCCTTTATTGACCGAGCGTAAGGGTTTTCAGCATCATGCTTTTCACCGTGTTGAGCACTTCAACATTGGCCTGATAACTGCGTGACGCCGACATGGTGTTAACCATCTCTCCGACGACATCAACGTTTGGCATTTTCACGTAGCCCTTTGCATCCGCCAGCGGATTACCCGGTTCATAAACCAGTTTGTCCGGGGCCTGACTTTCTATAACATCGGCAACCTTTACGCCGCCTGTCGCAGCACCTGGCGCAGCGTTAACCTGGAATACCACCTGTTTTGCCCGATATGGCTGTCCATCGGGACCGGTCACGCTATCAGCATTCGCCAGATTACTGGCCGCCACGTTCAGGCGCTGGGACTGGGCAGTTAACGCCGACCCGGCGATATCAAAAATATTCAGCAGTGCCATCCGTTAATTTCCGCTCTGTAAAACGTTCATCATGCCTTTGATTTGCCCGCTCAACGCACTAAGGCTCATCTGGTATTGCAGGCTGTTATCGGCAAACTGGGTGCGTTCGCGATCCATATCGACGGTATTACCGTCAAGCGAAGGTTGGTCCGGAATACGGTATTGCAGTTCTGCGGTAGGAGGCGTCAGCGCCTGCGCCGGAATGTGTTGCGTTGAGGTCATCGTCAGTGCAACCACACTGGTTGCATCCCGTCCACGTTGCATGACTTTTTTAAGTTCACTGGCAAAATCGATATCGCGCGCCTGATAACCAGGGGTATCGGCATTGGCGATGTTTGCTGCCAGCACTTCCTGACGCTGGGCGCGCAGATTGAGCGCCTCTTGTTGAAAACGTAAGGCGGCGTCGAGCTTATCGAGCATATCTCCTCCGCAGGTATCAAAATTCTGCCATCAGCTTAAATGCCTTTACGCGCGCGTTATCGGCGGAATAAACGCAAAATGGGTCGCTATTTATGCCGTTGATGGTCATTGCGGACAGGTACAATTCACGTTGTAGAAATGGCTGGGGGCGAAAATGCTGGCAATAAAACGTAGCGTGGCGATCATCGCGATACTCTTCAGTCCGTTAAGTACGGCGAGCAATCTCACATCGCAATTGCACAACTTTTTTAGCGCCCAACTCGCGGGGGTAAGTGATGAGGTTCGTGTTTCTATTCGTACAGCGCCCAATCTGCTACCGCCGTGCGAGCAGCCATTGCTTTCGATGAGCAATAATTCCCGCCTGTGGGGCAATGTGAATGTGTTGGCACGCTGCGGTAACGACAAACGATATTTACAGGTTAATGTACAGGCCACAGGAAATTATGTGGTTGCCGCGATGCCCATTGTGCGTGGAGGAAAGCTGGAAGCTGGCAATGTCAAACTGAAACGCGGCCGGCTGGATACCTTGCCACCGCGTACGGTGCTGGATATCAATCAACTTGTTGATGCCGTTAGCCTGCGCGATCTATCACCCGATCAACCTATCCAGTTAACCCACTTTCGCCAGGCATGGCGGGTAAAAGCGGGACAACGTGTCAACGTGATCGCCAGCGGTGATGGGTTTAGCGCCAACGCAGAAGGTCAGGCGCTGAACAATGCTGCCGTCGCACAGAATGCGCGGGTGCGCATGATATCGGGACAAGTGGTCAGCGGCGTTGTTGATGCAGATGGGAATATTCTCATAAACCTGTAAGCTGTTAAAGATTACCCGTCCCTTGCCGATAAATAAGCAACACATGATAAAAGCGCCCTCAATGAGGAATAAACCATGAGTATTGATCGCACTTCGCCTCTGAAGCCAGTAAGCACCGTTCAACCGCGCGAAACCACTGACGCGCCGGTAACAAACACCCGAGCGGCAAAAACAACAGCCTCCACCAGCACCAGTGTGACGTTAAGCGACGCGCAAGCAAAACTGATGCAACCCGGCAGCAGCGATATCAATCTTGAACGTGTCGAAGCGTTAAAACTGGCGATTCGTAACGGTGAACTAAAAATGGACACCGGCAAAATTGCCGATGCGCTGATCAACGAAGCGCAGCAAGACTTGCAGAGTAATTGATCGTATGACGCGTCTTGCAGAGATCCTCGACCAGATGTCCGCTGTGCTTAACGATCTCAAAACGGTAATGGATCAAGAGCAGCAACATCTCTCTATGGGGCAGATCAACGGCAGCCAGTTGCAATGGATTACAGAACAAAAAAGCTCACTGCTGGCGACGCTGGATTACCTCGAACAGTTACGCAGGAAAGAACCCAATACAGCAAATAGCGTTGATATTAGTCAACGCTGGCAGGAAATTACTGGCAAAACGCAGCAACTACGCCAACTGAATCAACATAACGGCTGGTTACTGGAAGGACAGATTGAACGCAATCAACAGGCGCTGGAAATGTTGAAACCGCATCAGGAACCGACGCTGTATGGGGCGAACGGTCAGACCTCAACAACCCATCGCGGCAGTAAAAAGATTTCGATCTGAAGATTAACTCCGGCCTGCACTGCAGGCCGGAATGTATCGTTACACCGTCCGGCGGGCAAATTCTTTAACTTTGAAGCCCAGTACTGCCAGTGCAGCGAAGTACGCGGCAATCCCCGCCAGCACGACCGCCATTAAACGCAGTAAACGCCAGGGCATGGTACCCAATGACCACTCCGGCATGATATGTAACATACCTAAAAGCACGCCAGACATCACCAGTACCGCCACCACCAGACGCAACAGAAACGCCATCCAGCCGGGTTGCGGGGTAAAGATTTTCTGCTTACGCAACTGCCAGTAAAGCAGCGAAGCATTCAGACACGCCGCCAGACCAATAGAAAGTGACAGCCCGGCATGTTTCAACGGACCAATAAACGCCAGGTTCATCAATTGCGTTAAAATCAGCGTAACGATGGCAATTTTCACTGGCGTTTTAATGTCCTGGCGGGAATAAAAGCCAGGAGCCAACACTTTCACTACAATCAGGCCAATCAAACCCACCGAGTAGGCAATTAACGCCCGCTGGGTCATCAGCGCATCAAAGGCGGTAAATTTACCGTACTGGAACAGCGAAACGGTTAACGGACCGGAAAGAATGCCCAACGCAACCGCACTTGGCAGCGCCAACAGGAAACAAAGACGCAGCCCCCAGTCCATCAAACGGTTGTATTCATCATGATTGCCACTGGCAAAACTTTTCGACAGCGACGGTAGCAAAATGGTGCCAAGCGCCACGCCCAGCACACCGGACGGAAACTCCATTAAGCGGTCGGCGTAATACATCCACGACACCGAACCGGAAGCAAGAAACGAGGCAAAAATGGTGTTGATGATTAAGGAGATCTGGCTCACAGAGACGCCAAGGATTGCCGGTCCCATCTGTTTCACCACACGCATTGCTCCGGCATCGTGGAAGTTAATGCGTGGCAAAACCAGCATGCCGATCTTCTTCAGATGAGGTAGCTGATACACCAGCTGCAGGATGCCGCCGACCGTAACAGCCCAGGCCAGCGCCAGCACCGGTGGATTAAAGTACGGCGCGGCAAACAGCGCAAAACCAATCATGCTGATATTGAGCAATGTCGGGGCAAACGCCGGAATTGAGAAGCGGTTCCAGGTATTCAGAATCGCTCCCACCAGCGACGCCAGGGAGATCAGCAAGATATAGGGAAAGGTTATCTTTAGTAGCTGGCTGGTCAGGGCAAATTTGTCGGCAGTGTCAGCGAAGCCAGGCGCGGTCACCATGATCACCCACGGTGCAGCGAGCATGCCAGCGACCGTCACAACCGCCAGCGCAAGTGTCAGCAGGCCAGAAACATAAGAGACAAAGACCCGCGTGGCGTCTTCACCCTGCTTGCTTTTATATTCTGCCAGAATCGGTACAAATGCCTGGGAAAATGCCCCTTCGGCAAAGATACGGCGCAACAAGTTAGGAAGTTTAAAAGCGACGAAAAAGGCGTCGGTTGCCATCCCTGCGCCAAAGATTCTGGCGACAATTGCGTCACGTGCGAAGCCAAGCACACGCGAAAACATGGTCATCGAGCTGACGGCGGCCAGCGATTTTAATAAATTCATCGGTGTTCTAATCCAGACCCACGGGCAAAACGCCTGCAAGGCAGGCGCTGAAAGAGGCGAATAGTCTACCTGGATTATGGTGAATTGCTACCGCCAGATGTTACAGGGTTTATTCACTCATCGCATCGCGCCAGATCTTGTCAACGATACGTTGCGCCAGCACGGCCTGTTCGCCGGCGGTTTGCGGAACTGTCTGATTTTGCACGCATTCAATGAAGTGCCGCGCACAGCCGACAAATCCACGTTGCTCAAGCGTACTCTGCCAACCAGGAATCGGTTTATGCACTACGCCCTGCCCGCGCTCCTCACGCCATTCGCGCATATCCGTAATGTCGATGAGCGCACCATCAGTCACGGCCTGCACGGTTTCACGCTGACTTCCGGCACGGCGATGCATACAGGTGGTGATCTGCAAAGGACCAGCCGAAAAATGGTGCTCGGCAAACAGCATTTCGCCAGCGTCGTTAGTCAGTAACGTACCGCCATCCAGAGAGGCTTGGCCACCTGACAACCACAGCGCGGTATCAACCACATGCAAATAATCATCCAGCAATGTGAAATAAAGATCGTGTGGCCCGACGCTATTGCTACGATGTTTATCCATTCTTAGCGAGGACGCGGTGGCGAGTTGCGTTTTTAACTCACCGTAGAGTGGTGCGAAACGACGGTTAAAACCGACCATCAACGTCAGTTTTTTCCGCGCCGCCAGTTCCACCAGCCGTTCAGCATCGCGCAGATTTTCTGCCAGCGGTTTATCGACACAGACATGTACCCCCGCATTGAGTAACGTACTGACCACATCAAAGTGGCTGGCGGTGCTGGAATGCACAAAAACCGCATCGCAACTGGCGGCAAGGCTGGATAACGAATCAGCATAAGGAATGCGCCAGCTGTCACAAATTGGCAGGGCTTTGGCGCGCGTAGGCGACCACGCACCTTGTAACGTCCAGTCAGACGCTGCCGCCAGCACCGGTAACCACGCTTTTTGCGCGATGCCGCCTAACCCCACTACGCCGATACGTAATTTTTTCACTTTAATCTCCCAGATGGGCCAGCAACGAATCAAGACGCTGTTTCAGTTCTGCCACTTCGATTTCCAGGGCTTCGACGCGGGCCTGTAAATCACCGTCAGCTGCGTTCGACATATCCGTTACCGCCGGCGGATTCTCAACCTCACCACTGAAAAGATGCATGTAGCGGCTTTCGCGTTTACCCGGTTCGCGGGCCAGACGCACCACAAAAGGACCATCTTCGCGACTCGCCAGTTGTTCCAGCGTCGACTCCACTTCCGCCATATCGCTGAATTCATACATTCGCGCGGCGCGGCTGCGCAGTTCCCCCGGCGTCTGGGCACCACGCAATAACAACGTGGTGATTAACGCCACTTCTGCGGCGCTCAGTTTCAGATCGCCAAATTCTGAATTACAAAAACGTTGCTCATATTTGGTGACCCGATTACCAAAACCGCTCACCGTGCGTAGATAATGACGTTTGACCAGATTATCCAGCTGTTCCTGCACTTCAGATTCACTCAGATTCATAACCGGTTCACGGTTCGTTTTCTGATTACAGGCCGTGACTACACCATTTACGGAGAGCGGGTATTGCTCCGGCGTGGTCACCTGTTTTTCCAGCAAGCAACCAATCACGCGAGCTTCCATGGCAGTAAGTTGATATTTCATGAGATTCTCCTTAGCGGCCGGGCGTCCAGTCTGGGGTAGTTAATGCCGTCAGTACGTGATCGCGCCATTGTCCATCAATCAACAGATAGTCTTTCGCATAGCCTTCTTTTTCAAAACCCAGTCGCGCCAGTAAATCACCGCTGCGTTTATTGTGCGGCATATAATTAGCCATAATGCGATGAATATGTTGGGTGCGCTGCATATAACGAATGGCTGCGCTCAGAGCTTCAAACATGAGTCCTTTGCCCTGCCATTTTTGCCCAATCGAATAACCGAGATAGCAGGCATGAAAAGAGCCGCGAACAACATTGGAAAAATTGGCAACGCCAATAATCTCTTTTTCGTCCGGGTCGAATAAGCCAAAGTAGAAAGCTGAACCTTGTTTATGAAATTCGTTAATCATCCCTAGCCTGGCCTGCCAGCCTGATGGATAACAGTGGCTTTCGTCGCGCACTGGCTCCCAGGGCTTGAGGAAATGGCGATTCTCTGCGTAATAATCCGCCAGACGCCAGGCATCACGATCATGCACCAGACGCACGACCAGTCGGTCTGTGGTTAAGCGCACTTTTGGCACGTTACTGCGATAGCCAAACATTCTATACCTACTCCTTCCCGTAACGTCTTTAATACGCTGTAAGTATTACTATACCTGCGCAACCAGACCCTGTGAAAAGTCCAGAATGCCATTTTCTGCATTATTCACATATTTGATAAAAACTCTCTATCAAAGCGACGTTTTGATAAAAAAATATTGTCCCCGAAGTGATGGGAAAAGTCTTAGCGGCAATGCAGAATAGAAAGTGCTCATCTTTTATTTCCCGGGAGGGGAAATGTCCCGCGTGTCGCAGGCGAGGAACCTGGGTAAATATTTCCTGCTCATCGATAATATGCTGGTCGTGCTGGGGTTCTTTGTTGTCTTCCCGCTGATCTCTATCCGCTTCGTTGATCAAATGGGCTGGGCCGCCGTCATGGTCGGTATTGCCCTCGGTCTACGCCAGTTTATTCAGCAAGGTCTGGGTATTTTCGGCGGCGCAATTGCCGACCGCTTTGGTGCCAAACCGATGATTGTCACCGGTATGCTGATGCGTGCCGCCGGATTCGCCACAATGGGTATCGCCCACGAACCGTGGCTACTGTGGTTTTCATGCCTGCTTTCGGGACTCGGCGGCACGTTGTTTGATCCTCCGCGTTCGGCGCTGGTGGTGAAATTAATCCGTCCACAGCAGCGTGGTCGTTTTTTCTCGCTGTTGATGATGCAGGACAGTGCCGGTGCGGTCATTGGCGCATTGTTGGGGAGCTGGCTGTTGCAATACGACTTTCGCCTGGTCTGCGCCACAGGGGCAGTTTTGTTTGTGCTGTGTGCAGCGTTCAATGCGTGGTTGTTACCGGCATGGAAACTCTCCACCGTACGCACGCCCGTTCGCGAAGGCATGACCCGCGTGATGCGTGACAAGCGTTTTGTCACCTATGTCCTGACGCTGGCGGGTTACTACATGCTGGCTGTACAAGTGATGCTGATGCTGCCAATTATGGTCAACGACGTGGCGGGCGCGCCCTCTGCCGTTAAATGGATGTATGCCATTGAAGCGTGTCTGTCGTTAACGTTGCTCTACCCTATCGCCCGCTGGAGTGAAAAGCATTTTCGTCTGGAACACCGGTTAATGGCTGGGCTGTTGATAATGTCATTAAGCATGATGCCAGTAGGCATGGTCAGCGGCCTGCAACAACTTTTCACCCTGATTTGTCTGTTTTATATCGGGTCGATCATTGCCGAGCCTGCGCGTGAAACCTTAAGTGCTTCGCTGGCAGACGCAAGAGCTCGCGGCAGCTATATGGGGTTTAGCCGTCTGGGTCTGGCGATTGGCGGCGCTATTGGTTATATCGGTGGCGGCTGGCTGTTTGACCTGGGCAAATCGGCGCACCAGCCAGAGCTTCCGTGGATGATGCTGGGCATTATTGGCATCTTCACTTTCCTTGCGCTGGGTTGGCAGTTTAGCCAGAAACGCGCCGCGCGTCGTTTGCTTGAACGCGACGCCTGATTTGATACTCCCCCCTGACTCCTCCATACTGAAAGTGAACTGACAGCCAAATGGAGGAGTCACGTGAAGCTATACATTTACGATCACTGCCCTTACTGCCTCAAAGCCCGCATGATTTTCGGCCTGAAAAATATCCCCGTCGAATTACATGTTCTGCTCAACGACGACGCAGAAACACCCACCCGGATGGTCGGTCAAAAACAGGTTCCCATTCTGCAAAAAGATGACAGCCGCTATATGCCAGAAAGCATGGACATCGTTCACTATGTCGATAAACTCGACGGCAAACCGTTACTGACCGGCAAACGTTCCCCTGCCATTGAAGAGTGGCTGCGCAAGGTCAATGGCTACGCCAACAAACTGCTGTTGCCGCGTTTTGCCAAATCGGCATTTGATGAGTTTTCTACTCCTGCCGCGCGCAAATATTTCGTCGACAAGAAAGAGGCCAGCGCGGGTAATTTTGCCGACCTGCTGGCCCACTCTGACGGTCTGATTAAGAATATCAGCGATGATTTACGTGCGCTGGACAAACTGATCGTCAAACCGAACGCCGTGAATGGCGAACTTTCGGAAGATGATATTCAGCTATTTCCGCTCCTGCGTAATCTGACGCTAGTAGCCGGAATCAACTGGCCAAGCCGCGTTGCTGATTACCGCGATAATATGGCGAAACAGACACAAATCAATTTGTTATCATCAATGGCGATTTAATCCTGACCCGCCGCGGCAGCCTGTATTCGCGGGTTGCCGCTGTTTTCAGTTTTTTCTGCTGGCGCGTTTATCGCTGGTGACACATGCTGCGTTGTGTCAGGATATTGACGCAGATTTCATGTCGAGGACTACCATGAACAAGTTTTTATTTGCCGCTGCATTGATCGTCAGTGGCCTGCTCGTTGGCTGTAATCAACTCACCCAATACACCATCACCGAACAAGAAATTAACCAGTCGCTTGCGAAACATAATAATTTCTCAAAAGATATCGGTTTACCCGGCGTGGCTGACGCCCATATTGTTCTGACAAACCTGACCAGCCAAATTGGTCGCGAAGAGCCGAATAAGGTTACCCTAACCGGAGACGCCAATCTGGACATGAACTCCCTGTTCGGTAGCCAGAAAGCGACCATGAAACTGAAGCTGAAAGCGCTGCCCGTGTTTGATAAAGAAAAAGGCGCGATCTTCCTGAAAGAGATGGAAGTGGTCGATGCGACGGTACAACCGGAAAAAATGCAAACGGTGATGCAAACGTTGCTTCCCTATTTAAACCAGGCATTACGCAATTACTTTAACCAGCAACCTGCTTACGTCCTGCGCGAAGATGGCAGCCAGGGCGAAGCAATGGCGAAGAAACTGGCGAAAGGCATTGAAGTGAAGCCAGGCGAAATTGTCATTCCGTTTACTGATTAATCACGAGGGCGCATTCGCGCCCTTTATTTTTCGTGCAAAGGAAAACGTTTCCGCTTATCCTTTGTGTCCGGCAAAAACATCCCTTCAGCCGGAGCATAGAGATTAATGACTGCACCATCCCAGGTATTAAAGATCCGCCGCCCAGACGACTGGCACCTTCACCTCCGCGATGGCGACATGTTAAAAACTGTCGTGCCGTATACCAGCGAAATTTATGGACGGGCTATCGTAATGCCCAATCTGGCTCCGCCCGTGACCACCGTTGAGGCTGCCGTGGCGTATCGCCAGCGCATTCTTGACGCCGTACCTGCCGGGCACGATTTCACCCCGCTGATGACCTGTTATTTAACAGATTCGCTGGATCCTAATGAGCTGGAGCGCGGATTTAACGAAGGCGTGTTCACCGCTGCAAAACTTTATCCGGCAAACGCAACCACTAACTCCAGCCATGGCGTTACGTCAGTTGACGCAATCATGCCGATACTTGAGCGCATGGAAAAAATCGGTATGCCGCTACTGGTGCATGGTGAAGTAACACATGCAGATATCGACATTTTTGATCGTGAAGCGCGCTTTATAGAAAGCGTGATGGAACCGCTGCGCCAGCGCCTGACCGCGCTGAAAGTCGTTTTTGAGCATATCACCACCAAAGACGCTGCCGACTATGTCCGTGACGGAAATGAACGGCTGGCTGCCACCATCACTCCGCAGCATCTGATGTTTAACCGCAACCATATGCTGGTTGGTGGCGTGCGTCCGCACCTGTATTGTCTACCCATCCTCAAACGCAATATCCACCAACAGGCATTGCGTGAACTGGTCGCCAGCGGTTTTAATCGTGTATTCCTCGGAACGGATTCTGCGCCACATGCACGTCATCGCAAAGAGAGCAGCTGCGGCTGCGCGGGCTGTTTCAACGCCCCAACTGCGCTGGGCAGTTACGCTACCGTCTTTGAAGAGATGAATGCTTTGCAGCACTTTGAAGCATTCTGTTCTGTAAACGGCCCGCAGTTCTATGGCTTGCCGGTCAACGACACATTCATCGAACTGGTACGTGAAGAGCAACAGGTTGCTGAAAGCATCGCACTGACTGATGACACGCTGGTGCCATTCCTCGCCGGAGAAACGGTACGCTGGTCCGTTAAACAATAAAAATCGTAGCTTCCTGTTGTCATTAGGTTATTTTACCTGTATAAATAACCAGTATATTCAACAGGGGGCTATTATGCGAATTGAAGTCACCATAGCGAAAACTTCTCCATTGCCAGCTGGGGCTATTGACGCCCTGGCTGGCGAACTTTCCCGCCGTATTCAGTATGCGTTTCCTGATAATGAAGGCCACGTATCGGTACGTTATGCCGCAGCAAATAATTTATCGGTTATTGGCGCGACAAAAGAAGATAAACAGCGCATTAGCGAAATTCTCCAGGAAACGTGGGAAAGCGCCGATGACTGGTTTGTCAGCGAATAATATGCAGTGATTTTTGTTTTTGCCGGGTCGCCCCGGCTTTTTTATTTTACTTGCGAATTGTGAGTACAAAATTTCTACACTTCCTCAAAATAATTGCACAATATGCTAAAAAAATATGAATGACATGCTGTTTTATTGTTCATATAAATCTTAAAAGCAGAAATTTATCTGCTCCCCCCTTTAAAAATTCGGTGAATACCCTTACTTATTGGTATACTGAAGTTGCTTCAGATAAAAACGCATTGAACCTCGAATAACGTTGTCTAGTAACACGAATTAGGGGGCCATGATGGAAAAAAATAATGAAGTCATTCAGACTCATCCGCTCGTAGGGTGGGACATCAGCACCGTTGATAGCTATGATGCGCTGATGTTGCGTTTGCACTACCAGACCCCAAATAAGTCCGAGCAGGAAGGGACTGAAGTTGGTCAGACGCTCTGGTTAACCACTGATGTTGCCAGACAATTTATTTCGATATTAGAAGCAGGAATCGCCAAAATTGAATCCGGTGATTTCCAGGTAAACGAGTATCGGCGTCATTAACATGACATGACCATCCACCCAAAAGGCACCTCACCGGTGCCTTTACCATTTCTGGGTTGTATATCTGCATTCAGTTAATTACTCTGCTTAAACCATGAGAGCAGAGAGAAAAAAATGAAATACGATCTCATCATTATTGGCAGCGGTTCCGTAGGTGCTGCCGCCGGGTATTATGCAACCCGCGCCGGTTTAAACGTGCTAATGACCGACGCCCATATGCCACCGCATCAACACGGCAGCCACCACGGCGATACGCGATTAATTCGCCATGCTTATGGTGAAGGTGAAAAGTATGTCCCGCTGGTCCTCCGCGCGCAAATGCTGTGGGATGAACTTTCCCGCCACAACGAAGATGATCCCATTTTTGTACGCTCTGGTGTCATTAACCTCGGTCCGGCTGACTCCGCATTTCTCGCCAACGTCGCCCACAGCGCCGAACAGTGGCAACTCAACGTTGAAAAGCTCGACGCGCAAGGGATTATGGCCCGCTGGCCAGAAATACGCGTCCCGGACAACTACATCGGTTTATTTGAAACTGATTCCGGTTTTTTGCGCAGCGAACTGGCGATTAAAACCTGGATCCAACTGGCGAAGGAAGCGGGCTGTGCGCAGCTGTTCAACTGTCCGGTCACCGCAATTCGTCATGACGATGATGGCGTAACTATTGAAACGGCTGACGGTGAGTATCAGGCGAAAAAAGCGATTGTCTGCGCGGGAACATGGGTAAAAGACCTACTCCCGGAGCTGCCTGTCCAGCCCGTACGCAAAGTATTTGCCTGGTATCAGGCCGATGGCCGCTATAGCGTGAAGAATAAATTCCCGGCATTTACCGGTGAGCTGCCCAATGGCGATCAATATTATGGTTTTCCGGCAGAAAACGACGCGTTGAAGATTGGCAAACATAACGGAGGCCAGGTTATCCATTCAGCAGATGAACGTGTTCCGTTTGCGGAAGTGGTCAGCGATGGTTCGGAAGCCTTCCCGTTCTTGCGCAATGTGTTGCCGGGTATCGGCTGCTGCCTGTACGGCGCTGCCTGCACCTATGATAATTCGCCTGACGAAGATTTTATTATCGATACTCTACCCGCCCACGATAATACACTGCTCATTACCGGCCTGAGTGGGCACGGTTTTAAATTTGCGTCAGTTTTAGGGGAAATAGCTGCCGATTTTGCGCAAGACAAAAAAAGCGATTTTGATTTGACACCATTCAGGCTTTCCCGCTTCCAATAATCATCATTACGGCCTCCAGAATGAGGCCGTTTTTACAGGAGTATTTAATGCGTCGGTTGGTGAACTATCTCATTAATAATATTCGCGAGCATCTGATGCTTTATCTTTTTCTCTGGGGACTATTAGCAATTATGGACCTAATCTACGTGTTTTATTTTTAGTTTTCCGCACTGACATAAACTGACAAATATTTAATCTCCCTTTCATTTAGCGTGAAAAATTGAATGAGATTCTTCCTGCCTCTACAGCACTCACTAGACCTTCCAGATGCTTAACCCACTAAACTTATGAAGATTCTTTCATTATTAATTCAAAATTATTGAAATAAAAATAAATATCATTTAATTTGTTATTTTTGTGTTGCAATTCATTCTCCGACACGCCATTTTCTTTCTCTCGCAAATTCGTTTTGGATGTACTTATGTCATTCACAAATACCCCTGAACGCTATGGTGTTATATCTGCGGCCTTACATTGGCTAAGCGCAATTATTGTCTATGGCATGTTTGCTTTAGGTCTGTGGATGGTCACGCTCAGTTATTACGATGGCTGGTATCACCAGGCACCGGAACTGCATAAAAGCATCGGCATTTTGTTAATGATGGGGCTGGTTATTCGCGTTCTGTGGCGTGTCATATCTCCACCGCCGGGTCCGCTGCCGAGTTATTCGCCCATGACTCGTCTTGCAGCAAAAGCTGGACATCTCGCATTGTACCTATTGCTGTTCGCCATCGGCATCAGCGGCTATCTGATCTCAACTGCCGATGGTAAACCGATCAGCGTTTTTGGCTGGTTTGACGTCCCCGCGACCCTCTCCGACGCTGGCGCACAGGCTGACTTTGCCGGTGCCCTGCATTTTTGGCTCGCGTGGAGCGTTGTAGTACTGTCCGTTATGCACGGATTTATGGCCCTGAAGCATCATTTCATCGATAAAGACGACACTCTGAAGCGCATGCTGGGAAAGTCGTCATCTGACTATGGAGTATAAAAAATGAAAAAAAGCCTGCTTGGTTTAACCTTCGCTTCCTTGATGTTCTCTGCCGGTTCAGCGGTTGCCGCCGATTACAAAATTGACAAAGAAGGTCAGCACGCCTTTGTTAACTTCCGAATCCAGCATCTTGGCTATAGCTGGTTATATGGCACCTTCAAAGATTTCGACGGTACTTTTACCTTTGATGAAAAAAATCCAGCTGCCGATAAAGTGAATGTGACAATTAACACCACCAGCGTCGATACTAATCACGCCGAACGCGATAAACATCTTCGCAGTGCGGATTTCCTCAATACCGCAAAATATCCACAGGCAACATTCACCTCCACCAGCGTGAAGAAAGACGGTGACGAACTGGATATTACCGGCGATCTGACGCTGAATGGTGTAACCAAGCCCGTCACACTGGAAGCGAAATTAATTGGTCAGGGTGACGACCCGTGGGGCGGTAAACGTGCAGGCTTTGAGGCCGAAGGCAAAATCAAGCTCAAAGACTTCAATATCAAGACAGATTTAGGTCCAGCGTCTCAGGAAGTGGATCTGATTATTTCAGTGGAAGGCGTACAGCAGAAGTAAGAGTGAAATGTTGCCGGATGGCACGCATCCGGCAATGATATTTATTCTGTTGGATCAGGAATGCCCAGTGTTGTATTCAGACGTCCACGAGACTTATTAAAGATCTTATTGCCATTTTCACGTCCTGCCCGACGGCGTCGCTGTTCATCTGGCGGTAACGCGCTTTCTTCGCAGCAAATCTCACTACAACAACCTTTGTATTTTTCCGCACATACTGGACACTGAATAAACAACAGATGGCAGCCATCATTTTTACAGTTGGTATGGCTGTCGCACGGCGCACCGCACTGGTGGCAGTGCGCGATAATCTCATCAGATATACGTTCGCCCATCCGCTCGTCAAAAACAAAATTTTTGCCAATAAAACGCACCGGCAAGCCCTGCTCGCGCGCCTTACGGGCGTATTCAATAACTCCACCCTCGATATGCCAGACTTTGTTGAATCCGTTATGTTTCATCCAGGCACTGGCCTTTTCACAACGAATGCCGCCGGTGCAGTACATGACGATTTTTTTATCTTTATGTGCCTGCATCATCTCAACTGCTTTTGGCAGCTGCTCACGGAAGGTATCTGCCGGTATTTCCAGCGCGTTTTCAAAGTGCCCCACTTCATACTCATAGTGGTTACGCATGTCGATAAACAATGCATCGGGATCGTCAAGCATGGCGTTCACTTCCGCCGCTTGCAGATACTCACCCACATTGCTGGCATCAAAGTGAGGATCGTCAATACCGTCGGCAACAATGCGATCGCGTACCTTCATACGCAGTACCCAGAAGGATTTCCCGTCATCATCCAACGCGATATTCAGGCGTAAACCCTCTAAAGCCGGGTCGAAGGCATAGAGCTGCGCGCGAAATGTTTCAACATTGCTCGCAGGTACGCTGATTTGCGCGTTAATGCCCTCATGCGCCAGATACACTCGCCCAAAAACATTCAGCGCGGTAAACAGTTGATATAAAGCGTCACGGGTCACCTTAGGATCGGCAATGTGGAAATACTTATAAAACGAAATGGTGGTTCGCGGTTCGCTCTCAGCCAACATTTTGGCTTTTAACGCGTCGTTGGAAATGCGGTTGTGTAACACTGGCATGGTGTACGGTTCCTGCGAGATGGGAAAGTAAAAATCCGCGGCATGATATAGCAATTATCGATAATTAACATCCACACATTTTACGCTACATTTTAGCATTAAAAATTATTTGTTATTTACAAGCGCGGCAATTTCGCCCAGTCTTCAGTCACAAATTTTGGTTGCGGACGAAAAAATGCGACAATACATACAATTGCCCGTATAGGTTGAAAAACAGGATTGATATGACGAATCTACCCAAGTTCTCCACCGCACTGCTTCATCCGCGTTATTGGTTAACCTGGTTGGGTATTGGCGTACTTTGGTTGGTCGTGCAATTGCCCTACCCGGTTATCTACCGCCTCGGTTGTGGATTAGGAAAACTGGCGTTACGTTTTATGAAACGACGCGCAAAAATTGTGCATCGCAACCTGGAACTGTGCTTCCCGGAAATGAGCGAACAAGAACGCCGTAAAATGGTGGTGAAGAATTTCGAATCCGTTGGCATGGGCCTGATGGAAACCGGCATGGCGTGGTTCTGGCCGGACCGCCGAATCGCCCGCTGGACGGAAGTGATCGGCATGGAACACATTCGTGACGTGCAGGCGCAAAAACGCGGCATCCTGTTAGTTGGCATCCATTTTCTGACACTGGAGCTGGGTGCGCGGCAGTTTGGTATGCAGGAACCGGGGATTGGAGTTTACCGCCCGAACGATAATCCACTGATTGACTGGCTACAAACCTGGGGCCGTTTGCGCTCAAATAAATCGATGCTCGACCGCAAAGATTTAAAAGGCATGATTAAAGCCCTGAAAAAAGGCGAAGTGGTCTGGTACGCACCGGATCATGATTACGGCCCGCGCTCAAGCGTTTTCGTCCCGTTGTTTGCCGTTGAGCAGGCTGCGACCACGACCGGAACCTGGATGCTGGCACGGATGTCCGGCGCATGTCTGGTGCCCTTCGTTCCACGCCGTAAGCCAGATGGCAAAGGGTATCAGTTGATTATACTGCCGCCAGAGTGTTCTCCGCCGCTGGATGATGCCGAAACTACCGCCGCGTGGATGAACAAAGTGGTCGAAAAATGCATCATGATGGCACCAGAGCAGTATATGTGGTTACACCGTCGCTTTAAAACACGCCCGGAAGGCGTTCCTTCACGCTATTAAATCTTCCATGCTGGATGCTTCAGAATGGCATCCGGCATTACCACAGAAAATCCCCCTGATTTAGCGATAAAAGCTCTCTGGATTGCGCCCCCTGGAAGTCGGGCGCATAATTAGTGTGCTTATCTTTTCTTCTTATGTTCACCGCGCCTGGCGCACCAACAGCGGATTGCTATGTCACCCTGTGAAAATGACACCCCTATAAACTGGAAACGAAACCTGATCGTCGCCTGGCTAGGCTGTTTTCTTACCGGTGCCGCCTTCAGCCTGGTAATGCCCTTCTTACCCCTCTACGTTGAGCAGCTTGGCGTTACCGGCCACTCCGCCCTGAATATGTGGTCCGGTATTGTCTTCAGCATTACATTTTTATTTTCGGCCATCGCCTCACCGTTTTGGGGTGGACTCGCCGACCGTAAAGGCCGAAAAATCATGCTATTACGCTCTGCTCTCGGCATGGGCATCGTGATGGTGTTGATGGGACTGGCACAAAATATCTGGCAGTTTTTGATCCTGCGGGCGCTTCTTGGTTTACTTGGCGGATTTGTCCCCAACGCTAATGCTCTTATCGCCACACAAGTACCGCGTAATAAAAGCGGCTGGGCGCTGGGTACGCTCTCCACAGGCGGCGTTAGCGGCGCGTTGCTCGGCCCAATGGCTGGCGGTTTGCTCGCCGATAGCTACGGCTTACGTCCGGTATTCTTTATTACCGCCAGTGTGCTCATACTCTGCTTTTTCGTCACCCTGTTTTGCATCAGAGAAAAATTCCAGCCGGTCAGCAAAAAAGAGATGCTGCATATGCGGGAAGTGGTGACATCACTTAAAAACCCGAAACTGGTACTCAGCCTGTTTGTCACCACGTTAATCATCCAGGTGGCGACGGGCTCAATTGCCCCCATTCTGACGCTGTATGTCCGCGAACTGGCGGGTAACGTCAGTAACGTCGCCTTTATCAGTGGCATGATCGCCTCGGTGCCAGGCGTGGCGGCTCTGCTAAGTGCACCACGACTCGGCAAACTTGGCGATCGAATCGGACCCGAAAAGATCCTGATTACAGCGCTGATCTTTTCTGTACTGCTGTTGATCCCAATGTCTTACGTTCAGACGCCATTACAACTTGGGATTTTACGTTTTTTGCTCGGTGCCGCCGATGGTGCACTACTCCCCGCCGTACAGACACTATTAGTTTATAACTCGAGCAACCAGATCGCCGGGCGTATCTTCAGCTATAACCAATCGTTTCGTGATATTGGCAACGTTACCGGACCATTGATGGGAGCAGCGATTTCAGCGAACTACGGTTTCAGGGCGGTATTTCTCGTCACCGCTGGCGTAGTGTTATTCAACGCAGTCTATTCATGGAACAGTCTACGTCGTCGTCGAATCCCCCAGATATCGAACTGATTTTTCGCCTTTCATACTTGCAAAAGCGGAGAATCAGCTATCCTTTTCCCTGAAACCTCATCAACTCAAAGGGAGAATCGTGATGACCATGTACGCAACGCTTGAAGAAGCCATTGACGCTGCCCGCGAAGAATTTCTTGCAGACAACCCCGGCATCGACGCCGAAAACGCGAATGTGCAACAGTTCAATGCCCAAAAATACGTTTTGCAGGACGGCGACATCATGTGGCAAGTTGAGTTTTTTGCCGACGAAGGGGAAGAAGGTGAATGTTTACCCATGCTTAGCGGTGAAGCTGCGCAAAGTGTCTTTGACGGCGACTATGATGAGATAGAGATCCGCCAGGAGTGGCAAGATGAGAATACATTACATGAATGGGACGAGGGGGAATTTCAGCTTGAGCCACCGCTGGATACCGAGGAAGGACGCACTGCAGCTGATGAGTGGGATGAACGTTAATCACTCATACGGGCCATGATGTATGTCGATCGGCAGCAGTAAAGTATCGAAAACCAGGGAGAATGGCAGATCAAGGATCGTGACGTAACGCCAGGCGGAGTCACGCACGTCCCATTGCACACCGGGATAATATTGGTTGCCATGCCCCTGCCCCGGTATAGTGCGACTAATGATGCTGCCACAGCCACTCAGCAAGGTCACCATTATGCTCATCACAATTAAACGCATTTGATACCTCTTCCGTAAAAAATACCGGCATAACGCCGGTATTTTTGTTGGCTCGTTGTTTTTGCCGGATGCGGCGTGAACGCTTTACCCGACCTACAAAATCTTGCAAAATCAATAAATTGCAGGAACGATGTAGGCCTGATAAGCGTAGCGCATCAGGCAACTACGTTTTTATTGCGAAGCCGCATCCGGTTTACGTAATGCCAGTGGATTGAGCTTTATCCCTTCGTAATAACTCACCCATGAGGAATATCTCTCCGGGGAATTCCAGACGCGGAAATGCAGACGGGCCATCGTCACCGGATCGCTTAGCAGCACCAGGCGACGATCGCGATTCAGCTTCTCTGGCGTCTCGTTCAGCGCCTGTTCAACGTGGCGGTCACGGGCGATTTCCAGCACCTTGCTGGCGCGGTGACGCGCAGTCGCCATTGCGGTTGCCAGAGCGTTAAATGACGGGTTAAACACCGCGTGCATAAAACCATCATCAAGGGAGCGTTGACGATTCATCTCAAGGAACCGATCGGTATCAACCAGCACCTGCGGCGGTGAATACTCTTCCGGGATCAGGAACAGTTTCCAGCGTTTGGTTCGCAGACCAACGGTGGCACGGCTGGAAATCACCGAAACAAACGGTGACAGGATCAACGAGAAGACAATCGGTGCCAGCCAGAACAGAAAACGCAGATCCAACCACGCCATCCCAACTGCCCACACTAACCCTAACAGCAGCTGTGAGCCGTGGCGTTTGAACGCTTCCCCCCAGGAAGTGGAGTCATCATCACGCTGCGGTGAATTCCACACCACTTCCCAGCCAAGGAACGCGCTGACGACGAAGACCGTATGGAACAGCATGCGTACCGGAGCCAGCAGCACGGAAAACAGCACTTCCAGCAGCAACGATAATGTAACGCGCCAGAAGCCGCCGTATTCTTTCGTTCCTTTGCACCAGATAAGCAAAATGCTCAATAGCTTCGGCAGGAACAACAGCACCATGGTCGAAGCAAAAAGTGCAATCGCCAGCTCAGGACGCCACTGCGGCCATACCGGGAACAACTGCCGTGGTTGCAGGAAGTATTGCGGTTCGGTCAACGCATGTACTACCTGCAATGCAGTAGAGAGCGCGAGGAACATAAACCACAGCGGAGCGGAGAGATAAGACATCACACCCGTCAGGAACACCGCACGGTGAACCGGGTGCATACCCTTCACCAGGAACAGACGGAAGTTCATCAGGTTACCGTGGCACCAGCGGCGGTCACGTTTTAGCTCATCAAGCAAGTTAGGCGGCAATTCTTCATAAGAACCCGGGAGATCGTAAGCAATCCAGACCCCCCAACCTGCACGGCGCATCAACGCCGCTTCCACGAAGTCATGTGACAGGATTGAACCGGCAAAAGAACCTTCGCCCGGCAGCGGAGCCAGTGCACAGTGCTCGATAAACGGTTTCACGCGGATAATCGCGTTATGCCCCCAGTAGTGCGACTCGCCAAGTTGCCAGAAGTGCAAACCGGCTGTAAACAGTGGCCCATACACGCGGGTCGCGAACTGCTGACAGCGCGCATACAGCGTATCCATGCCGGACGCTTTCGGCGACGACTGAATGATCCCGGCGTTCGGGTTGGCTTCCATCAGGCGCACCAGGCCGCACAAACAATCACCGGTCATTACCGAGTCAGCATCCAGCACCACCATGTAGCTGTACTGGCTGCCCCAGCGACGGCAGAAGTCATCGATATTACCGCTTTTACGCTTCACGCGACGGCGGCGGCGGCGATAGAAAATCTGACCTTCGCCACCGACTTCAGCGATAAGCTCCATCCAGGCTTTTTGCTCTGCGACGCAGATATCCGGGTTATAACTGTCACTCAGAATGTAGACATCAAAATGTTTGGCATTCCCGGTGGCTTTTACTGATTCCCACGTTGCACGCAAGCCAGCAAAAACACGGTTCACGTCTTCGTTACAGATAGGCATGATCAACGCCGTGCGATGCTCCGGGTTTAATGGTTCATCGCCAACTGTTGACGCAGATATACTGTATTTATCGCGACCAATAAGCAGTTGCAGGAAGCCCATCAACGCCGTCCAGAATCCGGCGGACACCCAACAGAACAGTACCGCAAAGAGGATCAGGATACCGGTTTGCAGCATATAAGGCAGAAGCTGCATAAAGGAAACCCACACATCCTGACCAACCATATCCATAGGATTAATCAGCGCCCACCCCTGATAAGGAAGAATGGTCTTCATATACCAGGTCGCGACAACAGTTTGCGCGAGCGTCAGGATCAACAGAATGTAACGGCGGATGGTACCGACAGTACGCCACTTTTGCTCGCTCTCCTGCTCTTCTTTGGTCAAACGAGCCAGATAGCGCGGCGTCACATCGCGTCCACGCAGGCGATCCCAGAAACGGCCTACCGGGTTGGTACGCCACGGGTCGGGAAACATCGAGGAGCGTTTTGCTTCTGGCATCGCCTTTAGCTGATCGCGCCCTTCGTCGTCTTTGATTAACTGTCCATCAGCAAGTGAATCTGGCCAGGCTTGTTCCAGACGCGCCTTTACCGAGCCTTGCGGGGAGTCATCCTCCCGCGCCCAGGTGCGGTGTTCGGCATCCAGCGCCTGATGAACGGCGCGGATATCAGTCTTCGGCAATGCCGCTTTCTCGCTTGCGGCGATGGGCATTGCGTCAATGTACTCAGTTGTCTTATTCATTGGCAGGTAACTGGTAGCTCCAGGTTTCACTCAACGTCTGATCGGCATTCACCAGCGCAGCACGCATTTCAGTGGTTTTCTTGGCATCTTTCACTTTCACACGCATCACCAGACGCCAACCTTTGGTAACCGGGTTATAGCGCACCGTGCTTTCAACTATCTCACCATTATCACCAATGCTGGTTTGCGCTGTGACCGGGGTATCCTCTGGCAGTTTTTTCATCTCAGCGCCGGTAAAATCGACCACAAAGGCGATAGTACCGTCAGGCTGGCGAATCAGGTTCGACTGCTTCACATCCCCCGTTGAACGACGCGTTTGTTGCACCCATGCGTTATCTGGCGCATGCAGTTTGTCTTCATCACGGCTGAAGGTGATGGTGTATTTAAAGTTCATCTCTTTACCCGGCTCCGGCAACTGATCCGGCGTCCAGTAAGCGACGATGTTATCGTTGGTTTCATCGTTGGTTGGAATTTCCACCAGCTCAACGCTGCCTTTGCCCCACTCCCCTTTCGGAGTCACCCATGCGCTTGGACGAAGATCGTAACGATCATCGAGATCTTCAAAGCGGGAGAAATCACGACCACGCTGCAATAGACCGAAGCCTTGCGGGTTTTCCATCGAGAAGCTGCTGACCGCTAAATGTTTCGGGTTATTCAACGGACGCCAGATCCATTCGCCATTACCAGCATGGATAGACAGACCGTTAGAGTCGTGCAACTCCGGACGATAGTTATTTGCAGGCGACGGTTGGTTCGGCCCAAACAGGAACATACTGGTTAACGGTGCAACCCCCAGTTTGCCGACTTTATCGCGCAGATAGATTTTCGACTGCACATCCACAACCGTGTCACGTCCTGGCATAACTACGAATTTGTAAGCACCTGTCGCGCGCGGCGAGTCAAGCAATGCATAAATGGTTAAACGTTTATCAGTCGGTTTTGGACGCTCGATCCAGAACTCTTTGAAGCGTGGAAATTCTTCACCCGATGGCAAGGCGGTATCAATTGCCAGGCCGCGTGCAGAAAGGCCATAAACCTGACCTGCACCAATCACGCGGAAATAGCTGGCCCCGAGCATGCTGACGATTTCATCGTTTTTATCTTTGCTGTTGATCGGGTAAAGCACTTTGAAACCGGCAAAACCAAGGTCTTTTACCGTGTCTTTGTCATGCTGAACATCGCCGAAAGTGAAATAATCCGGGCTGTATTTGATTCGTTTGACTGCGGTGGCAGTCACTTCATTTATTTTGACCGGGGTATCGAAGTACATACCCTGATGGTAGAACTCGAGTTTGAATGGGGTCTTCAGATTGTTCCAGTACGCTTTGTCATGATTAAACTGGATCTGCTGATAGTCCGCGTATTTCATATCGCGGAAAACGGAGGGCAAGTTGCTTTTGGGCGCCTCATAGCCTTTCCCGGCTAAGGATTGAGCTTGCTTTGCGACATCATCAATACTGAAAGCCCAGCTTGAAGATGTATACAGGGTTAACATTACTGCAGCACTCAACCAACGCATTTTCATCATTTGTAGTTTATGTTTCATAATTAGTAAGCACTTCCCCCTTTGTGTGCTTATATCGATCCGATCTATTTTAATGGATAACCAGCCATTCCGACAACAGAATCCCGGTATCGTTCAGCACACTGGCTCATGGATTAAGCACCTGATTGCAACCGTTTTCACTTTCCGTGCTTCTCCTAAAGACAGAAGCATCGACTTCGTGTAGGGTTTGCCAGCAAATTTATTTATCAACCGTCTTACTGACGCTTCCATTCTGGTTAGTGGTAGCGATGATGCTATGCATAAAAACCTTGAAGCCTGCGCCTGGCGCGGTCAGGTCGGTGTCGCTATGGCAACAAGCCTAAAGGCATAACCCGACAGGGATAAGACGAAAAATCCGAGATTAGTTAACCATATATGAATCCAGTACCCGCGCAACGTGAATATTTCCTCGACTCCATCCGCGCCTGGCTGATGTTGTTAGGGATCCCTTTTCATATTTCTTTAATCTATTCGAGCCATACATGGCATGTGAATAGCGCCGAACCGTCATTGTGGCTGACCCTTTTTAATGACTTCATCCACTCGTTCCGCATGCAGGTGTTTTTCGTTATATCCGGGTACTTTTCCTACATGCTTTTTTTACGCTATCCCTTGAAAAAATGGTGGAAAGTACGTGTCGAACGTGTAGGGATCCCGATGTTAACAGCCATCCCCTTACTGACATTGCCGCAATTTATTATGCTGCAATACGTCAAAGGGAAAGCGGAAAGTTGGCCTGGGCTGTCATTGTATGACAAATATAATACGTTGGCCTGGGAATTAATATCACACCTGTGGTTTTTACTGGTGTTAGTGGTCATGACGACGCTGTGCGTATGGATATTTAAACGCATCAGAAATAATTTAGAAAATTCTGATAAAACGAATAAAAAATTCTCGATGGTAAAATTATCGGTGATTTTTTTGTGCCTCGGCATCGGTTATGCGGTAATAAGAAGAACGATTTTTATTGTGTATCCACCCATTCTGAGTAACGGCATGTTCAATTTTATTGTCATGCAAACGTTATTTTATTTGCCGTTCTTTATCCTCGGCGCACTGGCTTTCATTTTCCCTCATCTTAAAGCCTTGTTTACCACGCCGTCTCGTGGCTGTACCCTTGCAGCAGCATTGGCGTTTGTCGCTTATTTACTCAACCAGCGCTATGGCAGTGGCGATGCCTGGATGTATGAAACCGAGTCGGTGATCACTATGGTCCTCGGTCTGTGGATGGTGAATGTGGTCTTCTCCTTTGGCCACCGTTTGCTTAACTTCCAGTCAGCGCGGGTGACTTATTTTGTTAACGCATCGCTGTTTATCTATCTGGTTCACCACCCGTTAACGCTGTTTTTCGGCGCATACATTACACCACACATCACCTCCAACTGGCTTGGTTTTCTCTGTGGCCTGATATTCGTAGTAGGGATTGCGATAATTCTGTATGAAATTCATTTACGCATCCCATTATTGAAGTTTTTGTTCTCTGGTAAACCGGTTGTTAAGCGTGAGAACGATAAAGCACCAGCCCGTTAAGCCGCGTTTACAATAACCATTCCACGGGCAATATCGACGCCAGTTTGACCATAACCCGCTTCCAGAAACTGGTGGCGGGTTCTTTTTTGAGAATAATCTCTTTCTTTGAATGACGATCAACCCAGTTGATCCGTCCCCACCTGTCCAGACGGAGCTGCCAGGCCGCATCATACTGGCTCTGAATAAAGCGTTTATCAATTAACTGTGCCAGCGTTTCGCTCTCTATCACGAAGCCCATTTCAGTATTGAGCAACGTTGAACGCGGATCGAAATTGAAAGAGCCGATAAACACCGTTTTACCATCGATACTAAAGGTTTTAGCATGCAGGCTGGCCCCTGAATTACCGGTTATGCCGCGATCGTGTAACGTACTACTTTGTTCACGCGTCGGCTTGAGTTCATATAATTCCACCCCATAGCGGAGCAATTTTTTGCGCCAGCGCGCGTATCCTGCATGGACGACAGCAACATCGTTAGCGGCAAGAGAATTGGTTAGGATCGCAATCTTTACCCCTTTTCTCACCATCCGTAAGAGTTGCGCCACACCTGCACGTGTCGGTACAAAATAGGAAGAGATAATATCGATGCGTTCACTGGGTGAGCCCATGATATCGAACAGGCGCTGCGGTAACAGTGAATGCCGTTTTGCCTTGCCCTCCCCTTTCGCCGGATCATCACTTAATAAACGTGTTTTCGCCCAGATAAGCGACAACGTTCCATCAACCAGATGATTTATAAACGGACTGGATTCCATTTTGCGTAAATAACGATGCGTCATGGCATCGTCATGCCAGGATGCCGGTAACTCGATGCGATCCGCCATTTCACCTTCCGGGACATCCAGCACCTGCTGTAAGGGGGAAACCGATTTGCAATACCAATAGCGGGCGAAATCATCGGCAACGTCCTCTACCACGGGTCCTATTGCCATGACATCTAAATCCGAAAAAAGTGGCTCTTCCCCTGCACCAAAATAGGCATCACCAATATTTCGTCCTCCCACCAGCGTCACCACGCCATCGACAGTGAAACTTTTATTGTGCATACGGCGATTGAGACGGGAAAAGTCGGTGATATAACCAAGCGGACGTAGCAAGCGAAACGAGAAAGGATTAAAAAGCCGGACTTCAATGCGTGGATGGCTGTCAAGCAAGCGTAAAATGTTATCAAGTCCGGGCGTATTGTTGTCGTCCAGCAACAAACGTACGCGAACGCCACGCTTTGCTGCGGCTAACAGGGCGGAAAACAGTAACCGACCCGACATATCGTCCTGCCAGATGTAATACTGAACATCCAGTGTATGCTCTGCCATTTCAGCCAGACGATACCGGGCGGCAAACGCATCCAGACTTTTCTCCAGAGGAAAAAGTCCACACTGACCGGGATGTTGCGAACACAGTGGCAGCACCGCGCTCGCCAGCTGAGGCAAATCATTCATCTCCTTGTTGGGTAAGGAGTCTTTCGTAGAGGTGGGCGTTTTCTTCATCATAACAGACAAAGTATACCTGTTCGGGTAAAGCGTGACGGGTAATAAATTCTGAAACGGTTTTTACTGCGATTTCAGCCGCTGCCGCACGGGGGTAACCATAAACCCCAGTACTGATTGCAGGAAAAGCCACTGACGTATAGCTGTTTGCCGCCACCAGTCGTAGGCTATTGAGATAGGCATCCTGCAAAAGCTGGTCTTCGTTTTGTTCACCACCACGCCAGACTGGCCCGACGGTGTGCACTACGGCTTTAGCGGGAAGATCGCCTGCAAGCGTAATAACGGCATGCCCCGTAGGGCAATCGCCCTGCTGCTGCCTGACTTTTAAACAGGCATCCAGCAGGGCCGGACCCGCTGCGCGATGAATGGCCCCATCGACGCCGCCGCCTCCCATTAATGACGGATTAGCCGCATTCACAATCACATCAACGGCCAGTTTGGTAATATCACCCTGCACAACATGAATACGCGTTTTCATAACGCCTCCTTACACCTTCTTGTTTCCTAAGTGTACAGCAGGCTTTTTGGTTAAATCGCATTTTTCTGCTCAGCAACGTGAGTTGTTCAGAAACTTAGTTATATTCGATGTTCATTACAGCCAGCTTTTTCTGTTTATCAAGATACTGCACTTTTACTGAGGCTATTTGCGCGTTTTTAACATTGCCGCTCATTAACGCTTTGCTGGAATAGGTTTTACGCGGAACAGAACCATTCTGTGGGCAGTTCATTTCTACGGGTGATGACTGGGTGCTGACGTCACATGCCGGTTCCACAATTTGGCCATTAAAATGGATCACGCCCCCTTGCGCGGTGCTTCCTGCAATGGCAATAAAAGGAAAAAACAAACTGCCGAGCATAAGAGAGTTTAAAAAAGGTCTGAACATTTATTCTATTTCCTCAATGATTAGTCATCCTTGAGGGTTGTGTTATCCATACTTTCAGGTTGGCTGATTCGCAGCAGACCATTCTCTCCAGGTTCATCTTATGCTCGATATTTCAACAAATTAAGACTTTTCTGAAGAGGACGGCCATTGTTGTGATAAATGAAGTGACTGTCCATCAGAAACAGTAACAACTATTTTCACCCGATCGTCCGGGGAAATATTTAAACTCAACTTCGTCAAAGCAATGAGTTGATTAGCAGGCAATGAAAGGGTCTTTTCTTGCTTCGTCTGACTTTGCCCTGAACTGCCTTCGCGCAGGGACAATATTTGTACTCTGCACAGACAAGATTGAGTAAGAGTGACTTCAGGAATAATGGTGTACATATCCCCTTGCTGGGTCGTATTAAAGGTTATCTGACTGGAAAGTGCCGCAAGGAGTAATAACGCATTCATATTCTTCTCCCGAAAAAAAACAGGGCTTGCGCCCTGTTTCTTTCATACTGATGATGTATTAGTACTGATGAGCGGTCGCGTTGTTACCAAAGCCAACCTGAGTGACGTTAACGCTGGAGTTAGATGCAGTCTGGTCAACAGCAGCACCGTTACCGCCACCGAACTGTTTAACAGTCATAGTAGAATCTTTACCATTCCACTGATCAAGAGTAGCGCTGTTGCCGAAACCACGCTGAGTCAGATCGATTGAGCTGTCATCAGAACCTTGGCCCACATCTGCGCCATTACCGCCGCCGTGCTGGGTAATGGTCAGATCAGAGTTACGGGCGTCAGCTTGCAGAGCAAGAGCAGAGTTACCGCCACCGTACTGGTAAATATTCAGCTCTGAATTCGGGCCGCTGTTATTACCGCCACCACCGTGGTTGCCACCGCCGCCGCCGTACTGAGGAACAACACCTGCCAGAGCGCTACCAGAGAATACGATTGCTGCAATTGCTGCTACTTTTAAAAGTTTCATGTAAAACCCCCATCGGATTGATTTAAAAGTCGAATGGAAATTAACGTTGTGTCACGCGAATAGCCATTTGCGACTGTCTCTGCACTACAATTGCCGTTTTTTGAGTACCATACTGTGTAATATTTGCTTTATTACCAGAACCTTTCTGGATAATCATCGCAGTATTACCATAAGCACCTTGCGAAATACTGGCATCGTTGGCACTGCCCGCCTGATCAATATATGCAAGGTTATAATCTCCTGTCTGATCAATCTTTGCCCGGTTGCTACTACCTTCTTGCGCAACAACCGCCAAAAGTTTTGAGCCTCCCTGCCGTAACTGAGCACTATTATTAGTCCCAGCTTGACCAATTATGGCTGCCTGATTAAATGAAGACTTACTCAATTCATTTACCGCAAAGTTATATTCTGAATTAGCTAAATCATAACCTGCTGCGGCTGCAATCCCAGGCGCACCCAGTATTGTTAACATCATAAATAACAATTTGTTTTTCATGTTGTCACCCTGGACCTGGTCGTACATTTAAGAAATTAAATCATTTCAACTTGGTTGTTAACGCAACCTGTATTTTGTTAACGCTGCGTTACGATGGAAAGTATGTCTGCGGAAATATTTTTAATAACTCACCCGCGCGTTGTATTTTTCTTTTTTTGTTCATACCAAAGTATTAAAACCCACGTAAATACGCTGTTATCTACGCAAAAAATATTTTGTTTTCTTTTAAATCTCCGTTTTCCGCTATCAAAAATCACCAGACAGTCATTCTTCTTGCCCGTCGCTGATTGCTGCGATATGTCTTGCGCACAAGCCGTGACAAACCTCGTCTTTTTGCAGTAAAAAATTGTCCACGGTGGTATGGAGAAAAAACAAGAACGTTTTTCATGACGAAAGGACTACAGCGAAATATTTTTTATATGCATTATTAGTAAGTTAGCACTATTTGTATGATTTTTTAAAATTGTGCAATAAAAACCAAATGTACAACTTTTCTATCATTTATAAACTTAATAAAACCTTGAGATTAACATTTTAATATAATGAGTTACATTTAGTTACATGTTTAACACTTGATTTAAGATTTGTAATGGCTAGATTGAAATCAGATGTAATCCATTAGTTTTATATTTTACCCATTTAGGGCTGATTTATTACTACACACAGCAGTGCAACATCTGTCAGTACTTCTGGTGCTTCTATTTTAGAGGCAGCTGTCAGGTGTGCGATCAATAAAAAAAGCGGGGTTTCATCATGTTTAATGAAGTCCATAGTATTCATGGTCATACATTATTGTTGATCACTAAACCTTCTTTGCAGGCGACAGCTCTCTTGCAGCACCTTAAACAATCGCTGGCAATTACAGGAAAATTACATAATATTCAACGTTCTCTGGACGATATATCTTCAGGCTCTATTATTCTTCTGGATATGATGGAAGCGGATAAAAAGCTTATCCATTATTGGCAGGATACTTTGAGCAGGAAAAACAACAATATCAAAATATTGTTGCTAAATACGCCTGAAGATTACCCGTACCGCGACATTGAAAACTGGCCTCATATCAACGGCGTTTTTTATGCCATGGAGGATCAAGAACGTGTTGTCAATGGGTTGCAAGGCGTCCTGCGCGGCGAATGCTACTTTACGCAAAAGCTTGCCAGTTACCTGATTACGCATTCAGGTAACTATCGTTATAACAGCACGGAATCAGCCCTCCTTACTCATCGGGAAAAAGAGATCCTGAATAAGCTGCGTATCGGCGCATCTAATAACGAGATCGCTCGTTCGTTGTTCATCAGCGAAAATACGGTTAAAACGCATCTTTATAATCTTTTCAAGAAGATAGCCGTAAAAAACCGGACACAAGCGGTTTCCTGGGCAAACGATAACCTCAGGCGATAAAGCCATGAAACGTTATTTACGCTGGATTGTGGCGGCAGAATTTCTGTTCGCCGCAGGGAATCTTCACGCCGTTGAGGTAGAAGTCCCGGGATTGTTAACTGACCATACTGTTTCATCTATTGGCCATGATTTTTACCGAGCCTTTAGTGATAAATGGGAAAGTGACTATACGGGTAACTTAACGATTAATGAAAGGCCCAGTGCACGATGGGGAAGCTGGATCACAATAACGGTGAATCAGGACGTTATTTTCCAGACTTTTTTATTTCCGTTGAAAAGAGACTTCGAGAAAACTGTCGTCTTTGCACTGATTCAAACTGAAGAAGCACTAAATCGTCGCCAGATAAACCAGGCGTTATTAAGTACGGGCGATTTGGCGCATGATGAATTTTAAATAAAAAATTGTTCGGAGGCTGCAATGCGTGTCAAACATGCAGTAGTTCTACTCATGCTTATTTCGCCATTAAGTTGGGCTGGAACCATGACTTTCCAGTTCCGTAATCCAAACTTTGGTGGTAACCCAAATAACGGTGCTTTTTTATTAAATAGCGCCCAGGCACAAAACTCTTATAAAGATCCGAGCTATAACGATGACTTTGGTATTGAAACGCCATCAGCGTTAGATAACTTTACTCAGGCCATCCAGTCACAAATTTTAGGTGGGCTACTGTCGAATATTAATACCGGTAAACCGGGCCGCATGGTGACCAACGATTATATTGTTGATATTGCTAACCGCGATGGTCAATTGCAGTTGAACGTGACAGATCGTAAAACCGGACAAACCTCGACCATCCAGGTTTCGGGTTTACAAAATAACTCAACCGATTTTTAAGCCCCAGCTTCATAAGGAAAATAATCATGCAGCGCTTATTTCTTTTGGTTGCCGTCATGTTACTGAGCGGATGCTTAACCGCCCCGCCTAAAGAAGCCGCCAGACCGACATTAATGCCTCGTGCTCAGAGCTACAAAGATTTGACCCATCTGCCAGCGCCGACGGGTAAGATCTTTGTTTCGGTATACAACATTCAGGACGAAACCGGGCAATTTAAACCCTACCCGGCAAGTAACTTCTCCACTGCTGTTCCGCAAAGCGCCACGGCAATGCTGGTCACGGCATTGAAAGATTCTCGCTGGTTTATACCGCTGGAGCGCCAGGGCTTACAAAATCTGCTTAACGAGCGCAAGATTATTCGTGCGGCACAAGAAAACGGCACAGTTGCCATTAATAACCGAATCCCGCTGCAATCTTTAACGGCGGCAAATATCATGGTTGAAGGTTCGATTATCGGTTATGAAAGCAACGTCAAATCGGGCGGGGTTGGGGCAAGATATTTTGGGATCGGTGCCGACACGCAATACCAGCTCGATCAGATTGCCGTGAACCTGCGCGTCGTCAATGTGAGTACCGGTGAGATCCTCTCCTCGGTGAACACCAGTAAGACGATACTTTCTTATGAAGTTCAGGCCGGGGTTTTCCGCTTTATTGACTACCAGCGCTTGCTGGAAGGGGAAGTGGGTTACACCTCGAACGAACCCGTTATGCTGTGCCTGATGTCGGCTATCGAAACAGGGGTCATTTTCCTGATTAATGATGGTATCGACCGTGGTCTGTGGGATTTGCAAAATAAAGCAGAACGGCAGAATGACATTCTGGTGAAATACCGCCATATGTCGGTTCCACCGGAATCCTGATAGATAAAAAAGCCGGAATTATCATCCGGCATTTTACGGTTTAAGCGAAAGCGTGAGTGCCCCTCACGCTTTATTTTTGATTTCCTGCTCACGGTGCGCCGTCTTTGCACTACGCGCCGCCAGCCACAGGCCGCTGTTTTTCATTGCGTAACCAAATATCAGCCCAAGCGCCAGCGAAGGTAACACCAGTTTCCAGTCACCCTGCCCGGCAAACGTCGCGCATGCGCCTATAAACGTCCCCGGAACAAATGAAAGCAGCAGCTGTTTGGCCTGGATACACATCAGAAACGCGACAATACCGGTTATGACATAACCGAGTATTTCCAGATGTGGTGCCAATGCACTACCGTAAATAATGACCATCGCCCACACCACGCCACTAAGCAGGGTTGCAGCGGAGATCGCCAGCCCTTTCAGCCCACCTTGCGGGCAGGCAAAGTAGGCCGTACAGCCCAGGAAGCCCGCCCAGCTTAGTAAGCCCAGGGAAACAGCCACCCATCCCCAGATACCGGAGAGAATGCCTGTTGTGATTGCAATAGAGAGAAGTATGTTCATGCCGCGCATGATAGCAGAAAACGCGGCCATGAATGAGATCGAGCACACATTTTATGCAACAACAAATTACCCGTTGCAGTTATGAGTGATGCAGATCACATTTACTCTTCAGAATCTTCTTCCAGCTCGTCCCACATTGCACTAATAGCATCGCGGGTTAGCGGTGCCATGGTGCGCCAGAAAGGCGTAGTTGCATGGGCCTCCACTTTGCCAAGGAACGCACCACACCAGGGTAACAGATACTCACTGAACAGTGTTTCCAGTGCTTCGCTCTCATCTTCCGTTGACTGATCTTCCAGCCAGGAAGCCGCAAGCAGCAATGTGCCGATGTGATCGGCTGGCGTATCCGCTAGTGGCATCCCTCGTTCGGAAAGAAAAGCGCGCACTTCCGCTTCCGTTGCGCCCTCAACCCATGCGCTACGATATGGCGGCACAGCACATTCATCGCAGATAAACAACGCATTGTAATCGGCAGAGACTTGCGTCATATCACAGCTTTTCTGTAAACGCGTCAGTAACTCATCCTGCTCCAGTGGCCAGTTCGCAGCCAATTTCCCCTCACGAATCAGGGTAAACAACGGCACCAGTAAAGGATCTTGCGGTTGGCGGTAATAGAGCGAACCCAGCACACGACAGAGGATAGAAAACTCATTCATTAATATATTTCCATTACTAGTAATTAAAGGTCTGCAAATTCCGCAATCGGTGCCATACCGCGAGATTCAAGGAAGTTAAGTAAGCGGCGCGGAGAAACATTCAAAATGCGCTCTGGCGGAAAATCTACCGCGTCGAGGATTTTAAGACACTCTTCAAATTCACCCATGGTAAACGCAGTGTGAGAATCCGAGCCTAATGCCACCCAACCTCCAGCGTCACGTACCGCTGCGGCTACCGCACGACAATTGTCTTCACTTCCCTTACGTGAGTGTAAAAATGAGGAATTATTGATTTCCAGCGCCACCTGATGTTTCGCTGCAGCTTCAGAAACAGCTTTAAAATCAATTGGATATCGTGGATTTCCGGGATGACTTATTATATGCACATTGCCGCTGGCGATAGTGGCGATCATCGCTTTTGTATTGGTCGCTTTGTCATGTGGCGCAAAAACCGGCTCATGAAAACCGGCAATAATCAGATCCAGCGAATCAAACATTTTGCCGCTGCAGTCAATTTCACCATCAACATTTTTAATGTTAGCTTCGATGCCGCGCAGGATCCCTACCCCATCAACCACTCGCGGCCAGATACGCATGTTAATGAAGTGCCAGTGATGCGGCGCATCTTCCATATCCGGGCCATGATCGGTGATAGCAAAAAGTTTAATGCCCTTTTGTTTGGCCTGGGCAATGTAATCACTCAATGTGCTATATGCATGCGTGCTGGCAACGGTATGCATATGAAGGTCGACGGGATACATAACTCTCTCCTGTATTCAATTCCCGCCAAGGATAGCAGGAAACCAGATGCTTTATTAGTAGCCGCGTGCGCGGTCGACTTGCCCGCAGACCCTCTCCCCTTTTTCGAGCTGGGCAATGGTGCGCGAAATGTAATCCACAGCTTCAGCGGGACGGGTAATCGCGGCGACATGTGGTGTTATCGTCACGCGTGGATGTTGCCAGAGCGGACTTTCCGGCGGTAAGGGTTCACGATTAAAAACATCCAGCATTGCGCCTTTAACTTTGCCGCTATCCAGCGCCGCGAGCAGGTCATCTTCCACGACATGAACACCACGCGCCAGGTTGAGGAGATACGCGCCATCCGGTAATTTTTCGAGTAATTGTTGATTAATAATGCCGACGGTTTCAGGTGTATTCGGTAACAAATTAATCAATACCCGACATTGGCTCAGAAATGCAGAGAGTTCTTCCCGTCCGGCAAAGCTTTGCACGCCAGGCCACGATTTACGGGTTCGACTCCAGCAACGCAGCGGGAAGCGCCAGGTTTGCAGACTCTGTGCAACTTTACTGCCCAGTACGCCTGCGCCCAAAATGCCGATGGTAAAATCTTCCCGATGATATTCAGGCAGCGGTTGCCAATGCGAACTATTTTGCTGGATGCGGTAATCGTCAAAACGTCGAAACCAATGCAGCACCTGACTGACAGCATATTCCTGCATTTGCTCGCCCATACCGGTATCTTCCAGGCGAAAAAGTGGAACAGAAGGCTTCAGCATTTCAGGGTGAGCCTGTAGCTTGCTCAAAATAGAATCAACACCTGCCCCAAGTGCAAACACCGCTTTAAGATCGCGCCCAGCCAGCATTTCAACAGGAGGATGCCAGACTAAAGCATAATCGGCTGATTCATTGTCTCCGCTTTTCCATGCTCTGACTCTTGCCTGAGGAATAGCTTTGTGCAGTGCCTCAATCCACCATTGGGTATCGAACGTTGGGTGATAAAAGATGATATCCATACTGACTCCCGAAAAGCGTTGCGCGAAATTTATTCGCACTTATCGTTATGATCTACAAAAGCCACCAGCATAACAAATCCGTGGTCGGTGGCAAAAAAAGCAAATTTCGCTTATTAAAACTGCATATTGATTGAAGTTTGAATAATCGAGCGATTTTTTAAAAAAGTTTGTTGACCTCAGGTCATGATTTCCCTAAATTAGCGCCCGTTCCAGCAAGACAGGAACGACAATTTGGTGAGGTGTCCGAGTGGCTGAAGGAGCACGCCTGGAAAGTGTGTATACGGCAACGTATCGGGGGTTCGAATCCCCCCCTCACCGCCAGATTACAAGCGCATGTTATTGTTTAACATGCGCTTTTTTATTTATCCTTCCAGACAGTATGCCACCGGGTATGCCATCTGAAACCGGTTTATATGCCCCACGATCATATCTTATCGGACAATTTCCGATCTTTGAGCATACTGGCAAAGCTATACTGCCAGCATATCAGGATAGTGTTTTGCGATAATATCATTCAGTCTGTCAACCAGTTCTGGCTTCCTGAACGTGATGTGCGCAGAGCCCTTCTTAAAGTATTTAATAATGAACATCTCATCTTCATAGCATTCTTTTCCCTGAAGAGACCGGATATGTTCGTCCAGATGAATAGTTATGTTTTCCCTGTTGTCGGGGATCGGTTTGCCGCTGAACAGATGCAGCATTCTTTCCAGGTCGGCAAGTCTATCTGCCTGTTGCCCGGTGATAAGATGCAATCCCCACCGGTCCCACCTCACCAGATTGTTGACGATAATTTTATTGCCAAATTTACAGGGGCAATTGGTTTTGTAATTCCAGCTCAACCCTCTGAAGAGGTTGATCACTCCTCGCTCAAACACTTCATCCTTATTCTGGTGTAGCTGCTCAAACGTACTCAGAATATTCTCTTCACTGATTTCCGGAAAATTATCGTACTCCAGTGATCGGTACCATGTATCACGGGCCTGTGCATCCATTAAGGAAAGCATCCCGGAGCATTGCATCAGGTCACGCCAGATTTCGCGATCGAGATTGCGGGTGATAGCTTTCATTGCTGTATCAGGTTTATCCATGAGCCAGCAGCCGCAGCGAAAATCCTGTTTCATGGCCCAGTCCAGTGGATACAACGAAGAGAAAAAATAGTCATGAACAGATCTTATCGGCATTTTCTGATGGAGAAGCAGATATTTTAGTGGGAACACAGATGATCGTCAAAGGACATGATTTTGCGAATGTAACATTGGTAGGAGTTTTGGCAGCAGATCTTTCCCTGCATGCCAATGATTACCGGGCAGGAGAAAGAACATTCCAGTTATTGACACAGGCTGCGGGAAGAGCAGGAAGAGGCGACAAACCAGGAGAAGTAGTGATCCAGACATATTCCCCAGAACATTACAGTATCCAGACTGCAGCCAAACAGGATTATCACGCATTTTACAAAGAAGAGATCAGCTACCGAAGCTTGATGAGATATCCACCAGAATGGCAGATGTTGGTCGTATTTGCATCAGGAGAAGATAAAGCATGGCTTGATAAAGTAATGGATGCGATGGCAAATGTGGTAAAACATATGGATCTGATGGTGATCGGGCCGAGCGAGGCAGGATTTGGCAAGATCAATGATCAATACCGCAAAGTGATATATATTAAGAATAAAGATTACGAGACACTGGTGAAAGCAAAGAACCGTCTGGAACAGTGGATCGATTTAAATAAGATCAGGAAAAATTTACTGGTCAATTTTGATTTTAACCCAATGAATAGTTATTAAAAGAAAGGG